>TARA_R110001592_G_scaffold363398_2_pt1 | contig 162067 bp, 159 predicted proteins | sample TARA_R110001592 | Tara Oceans TARA_R110001592 (sample SAMEA4398387) | marine metagenome | biome: Polar Biome; feature: [SRF] surface water layer (ENVO:00010504); material: water (ENVO:00002006), including particulate matter (ENVO:01000060) such as... | depth 5 m
ATAGATTGAGCCGAACCAAGTGTTCGGCTTTTTTGTTTTTGCTCAATGAGTTACAGCACATCTCAGACCATCAATAACTCAAAGTGCTGAGCAAATATTTTGGGTTACGAGTCGTTAGCCCACCCTTCAACAGCGACCTTCTTCTCCAAGACCTTCAATCTAGCCAACCCACAGCAAAATATCTGTGAGCGAAAAATCTACCGCCTCACTTTCCGCGTCATCACGAAGGGAAACGGTTGTGGGTTGTCAGTGGTGCGGCGGGAGTGAGTTAAAACTGCTTGGGCGGGGAGCTACTTCTCCAGTTCGTACGTGAACTTATTAACAACACCGTGCCTCTCCACCGCGATTCCGTTCTGAATTTCAGGTCTGTAAAGGAACAGACGAGCTGCCACTACAGAGGCGGCGTCAAACACACCCTCAGGCATGGAATCGACCACTTGAACATTTGTAGTTCGGCCCTCTCGATCAACGCAATACTTAACAATCACATAGCCTTCCAGGCCCATTTGCTGGGCAAGAAGGGGATATATAGGGGCGACCTTTACAATCTCACGCTCCTTTAGCATTTCCTGAAGTTGTTCGTCATTGACTGGTTGCTTGACTGGTTCATCAACGAAACCTGCATATAGTTCTTTAGCGGTTTCGTTTCCCAGCTCGACGGCTCTCGCCAGGTATCGAAATGCCGTATTGTTATCACGAGCTGTACCCTGACCTTGAAAGTACATGTAGAAAAGCGCAAGCGCCGCCTGGCCCTGTGTACTATTAGCAGCCAGTGTGTACCAGTAGAGAGCTTGCTTATAATCCTGATCCACGCCCTCACCTGAGTAGTAGAATTCTGCGAGGAGTGTCTGCCCTGCCGAGCTACCCCGCTCTGCCAACTCTCGGCACCACCGCAGAGCCTTTTCGGGGTCAACTGGATAGCTGTTGTCTCCGTACTTGTACCCGAAACAGCGCTCCACTACTCCCTGATAGTCACTGACGCCCTCGGTGACTGTTTCTGCCTTGCTACTAGCAGCTTGTGAGCTGTCGCCGCCCGCGCTGCCAGGGTTTACAGATGCACAGCCCGTGAGTGCTATGAGTGTGGCAGTGGCAAGCAGAGTTGTGGGGTTGCGCATAGGTATCGGGAGCTATCCTGGAGTTAGTGGATTGCCCTTTCTTCCAACGTGTGGGCACCAGATGAATCCCAATTGTAACCTCTCCCGAAATCCCAGCAAAATATCTATAGCACACCACCCAGAGATCTATATATGACGCAACAAAATAGTTGCACACTCAGCGGCTACTGACCCATTCAAGGAAGAACCTCTGGGCACGTTGGAGTGCTCGTTAATGAGTTGGGTCAACTTTAGAAACCCGCATAAGAGACATCCCAGGAATCGATATTTTCCGACTTGGCTCATTGATTGAGGATGAATTAGAGATAAAAATACCCCAGAGCGGCGGGCTGGGAGCACGCTATATTCCTTCTACTCTATTGTGCGACCTCTCAGTTACCGAGTGTTTCTTGAGCGTGCAGCCAGCCCAACTGCCGAATACTCTAGTCCCCCTTGAACTTCGCCTCGCGCTTTTCAAAAAATGCGCTTGCGCCCTCAGTCGCGTCGTCCATGCCCATCGTCAACAGAAACTGGTCGGCATCCATAAAACTGGTGGCATCGTTGAGTGCGTTGGCGCTGGTGTTGACGGCGCGCTTTATCATCCGCACAGGAACCGGTGGCATCGCGGCCAGCTTCGCCGCCAGTTGTTGCGCGTGTTCCAGCGCCTGGCCTGCCGGCACGTGGTAGTCCACCAACCCCCAGTCGGCGGCGGCCGGCGCCAACAGTGGCTCGGCCAGCAGCAACAACTGCTTGGTGCGGGACGGGCCGATGAGGTTGACGAAGCGGGGCACACTCTGCCAGCTCATGTTCATACCGAGTTTCAGCTCGGGGACATACAGTGAGGCCTCGCTTGCGGCCACACGCCAGTCGCAGGCCACGGCCAGCGCCACGCCCCCGCCCACACACCAGCCCTCGATGGCGACGATGGTCACCGGCTCCAGTGCCTCCCAGGCGGCGCACATTCTCGGACCGGTCTTAACCAGCAGCCGTTTTTGCGCCACGCTGCTGTCGCGGGCAGCGGCCGCTTCCGGGTCTTTGAGATCCATGCCGCCAGTGAACATATCCGCCCGACCCGACAACACAATGGCGCTCAACTCACTGTCATCCTGCAGTTGCACCGCCAGCTCTGTGAGCTCACGCATCAGCGCATTACTCAGACTGTTCACCGGGTTACCGGCATCGAAACTGACTGTGAGAACCCGACCGGATCGCTGCAGGTGGAGGTATTTCCAGTTCTGGTCCTTGATATCTGCTGTACTCATAAAATGTCTTCCAGGTAGCCGAACAGGCCCGCCGAACCACCCGTGTGCACAAACACGATGTTTTGCCCGGACTTGAAGTCGCCCTTGTCTATCAGGTCGATCATACCTGCCAGACCCTTGCCGCTGTATACCGGGTCGAATAAAACACCCTCCAGGCGGGCAAGTAACAGCAGCGCCGTCCGCATCCCCGCTGTCGGGACACCGTAGCCATCACCGACATAATCACAGTTCGCCACCACGTCGTCGCGTCCCACACAGCCGCCGGCGCCGATATAGTCGGCGGTTTCCAGGGCCAATTGATACACTTTGTCTTCCTGTGCCTCACGTGCCGCATTCACACCAATCCCCAGAACCGGAATGCCGGCATGCAGGGCTTGCAACCCGGCCACCAGCCCGGCCTGCGTACCAGCACTGCCGGTGGCATGCACTACACAGTCAATCGCCAGTTGTCGCTCATTCAGCTGCTGCAGCAACTCCAGTGCGCAATTAACATAGCCCAGTGCGCCGACCCTGTTGGAGCCACCCCCGGGTATGACATAGGGGATTCGCCCCTGAGCGCGCAGGCCCTTGGCCAGATCCTCCATAGCGGCATTCATATCGGTACCAGCGGGGAAATGATGCGTCTCTGCGCCCAGCAAACGATCGAGGAAGACATTGCCCGAGTTCAGATAAGTGGGGGTGGGGTCACTGATCCGGTTCTCGAACAGGAGCTCACACTGCAGGCCAAATTTTGCTGCCGCAGCGGCCGTCTGGCGGGCGTGATTGGATTGCACTGCGCCCTGGGTGACGATGGTGTCTGCACCGAGCTGTAGTGCATCGGCTATCAGGAACTCCAGCTTGCGGGTTTTATTGCCGCCGCCTGCCAGGCCGGTACAGTCGTCGCGCTTGAGGTAAATATTCGGTCCGCCCAGATGTTCCGTCAGCCGGGGCAGATGTTCCAGGGGAGTGGCGAGATGGGCGAGGCTAACACGGGGAAAACGGCTGAGATTCATAATTAAGACTCGGTTAACGGCGGGTTTTTGGCGCACGCTATCGTACGTCGAACCAGCAGGTCGGTGGAAGACAACAGGGGGAGATCAGTATCCTGCTCATTTATAAGGAGGTCGAGACCGATGTCAGGACCGGTGGGGTTTTTCCTGGGCCGCCAACTCAATGGCACAACCTGTGGTTCTGTTCTTTGAGCCAGGTGCTGTGATTGAATCCGCACAGAACTTCTACCGGGCGTTTGCGCTGTTTGCATCCAAGATCATCTATCGCGACATCCCCAGCGAGCTGTACAACCCGATTCCCTTGAACAGCCGGCCGAGAATATCGGCACCGGTGATAATGCGGCGCTGGGGCCCCCAGAGCAAAATGACATCGCGGGTGAGGGGCCGATCTGACTGGGCATCGGCCCCGGCCTTCAGTCTGGCAATCACCGCACCGAGGCGCAGATCGGGATCGCTCACCACAACAGGCCGATGGCAGAATTGCAGGGGATCCACTACGGCACCGGCGGCGGAAAATACCGCGCGCAGGTAGGCGTTCACATCCAGTACCAATGACGGTTTTTCACCGCCTTCCACCAACACCAACCAGCGGTGCGGGCAGGCTGCTGCTCTGCCCGCGAACTCACGTTGAGCCTGCTCGACAGGCATGTCGTCAGGGAAAAAAACCGGTTTTCCGTCCCGCAGTACAAGATCGAAGATACTCGCGGCTGCCAACTCCTCCCCCTCGCTGGCCACCGGAACATCGTCGATGGCGAGAAAATTGAGCGCCCCGATACCCTCTATAGCGTCAACCTCGGTGTCCCCCGAATCAATATGTTTGTGTATCAGGTAACGCAGCTCACGCTCGCCCAAATACTGCAGGCCCTCGCGCCCCAGCCAGAGATCCAGCAACAGGCCGCTGGGCCTGGCGAGGGGGTATAGCAATAATTGGTAAAAGCGGATCAACGGCGCCAGAGCAGCGGCCATACGCAGCGCGTTGCGAGAGAAATACGCCTGCGGCGCGATCTCCCCACCAAGAGTGATCACAAAGGTTGAAAACACAAACGCGACCAGACCGGTCATTACCGAGTTGGACAGCAGGGCCAATAGCACATTGATGCTGACATTGCCCCACAGAATAGTCGTCAGCAGGAAGTTGGAATCCTGCCTGAGCAACAGCATACGGCCCGCCGCTTTATTGCCGTTCGCCACCTGTATTTCAAGCCGCAGGCGACTAATACTGAAAAACGCGATATTGAGCCCGGAAAATATAGCCGATTGGCTTAGGCAGAAGGCGATACCCGCCCAGGCCAGGTACTGATCCATAGTGTCGTCTCGCAGTAGCACAGAGAAGATCTCCCGCAGCGCCGGAGCATAGCAGAAACCAACCGACTGCAACTCAACGGGAATTATTTCAAACTTCGGGAGTCATACCCTCCATGAAAAGACGAAGCTTACTTTTGGGTCTCCTTGCCATTCCCGTCGTGGGTGGCGCACTGCGCAGTCTGGCCAGCGCGCGCACCAGCGGTGACATCAATGCCATGCAGGCCCGCTGGCGTGACTTTCTACCCGGGGGTTACCAGCCGCCGCCCGGCGGGACGCTGGATTTGAGCGAGACCCAGTGGCGGGAGAAGCTGACGCCGATGCAGTTTGATGTGCTGCGGGAGGACGGCACCGAGCGCGCATTCAGCAGCCCCCTGAACGATGAAAAACGGGTGGGTGTCTTTGTCTGTGCGGGCTGCGATCTGCCCCTGTTCAGCTCCGAGATGAAATATGACAGCGGCACCGGCTGGCCGAGTTTCTTTACAGTGATACCGGATGCCGTGGGAACCAAGCGCGACTTCCGATACGGCTGGACGCGGGTGGAATACCACTGTGCCCGCTGCGAGGGTCACCAGGGTCATGTCTTCACAGACGGGCCTGAGCCCACCCGCGAGCGCTGGTGCAACAACGGTGTCGCACTGAGCTTTCTGGCAGCATCCTGAGTGGCACTGCTTTTTTCAAAGCCATAACAGCCTTCCACCCCGCAGGGCACCTTTCAATGCGGGCGCCTCCCCTGCTATTCTCCTGATCCAGAGCACCAGCACGGAACATCCCACCCGGGCATGGTGCTATCCAGCAATTCACGCGAGCATGCCGATGGCAAGTAAAAAGCAAACGCAACCACTCTCCCATATGGCGCTGTGGGCCACCTCGTGGGAGGTTGACGACAGGCCACTCCGGGTCGACCTTGGCAATCTCACACTGGTTGCGGCGAAACTGAGCCACGAGTGGCAGCTCAACTACCGCTGGCACGCGCGCGAGGAAAAAGGCGGATTTTCCGTGGACTATATCTCCGCTGCCGCCGAGCCGGAGGGAGTCATTAATCGCATCGCGATGGAGGCAATGACGGGAGCGCTCAAGCTCAGGCCCTGTTTGGCAGATCGCCCCGTCGTGATACGACCCTATGCACCGCTTACCATTCCCGGGCACCACAAAATAACGCTGTATGTCAGCACCCCCCTATGGCTGGCGGTCGAGTTTTCCGACCGGGTAAAGCGAGAGCTGCCCTCGCACCAACTCTCGGACACCTGGATGGGTGCCCTCACCGGGCAGGGTGAGCTCTGCTATGGATCCCATACCCATGCAAGGCTGGATCGCGACATGTTGCCGAACCGACCCTTCCGGGCGATCTCGCCGATTACTATCCACAACAAGAGCAACGGCGACTGTACCCTGGAGCGACTCAGTATCCCCGCGCCGTTTCTGTCATTATTCGCCCAGGACGACCAACTCGTCACCGAGCCGTTGTCAATAACGATGGATGCAGAAAAGTCTGAGGGTGTGGTCCGGATAGGAAAACTCGCAGACGCAACACTGATTAACCGCCCCCGGAAAACGTCCGACCGGGGCATTCTCATCAGCGCCTGGGAAAACCTGTTTGCGTAACCATAGAGGGAGTTTCCTATGAGTGACATGATTCCCGATGCCACAGTGCAGGATGCGCTGAGCTGGATGGCCATAACGAAGGCGATGCTCATGCTGCTCGCCGGTTGGTTTCTGGCCCGACTGGCGACCCGACTCTTTCGCAGCACTGCCGGTATCAAGCTCGGGGCGCACCATCTGGCCATCTATAGCCGGGGTATTTTCTACGCGATATTTGCCATATTTATCTTCGCGGCAATACAGCAACTGGGTTTTGATATTTCTGTTTTGCTGGGCGCTGCTGGCATCCTCACGGTGGCCATCGGCTTCGCCTCGCAAACCTCCGCGTCCAACCTTATCAGCGGCCTTTTTCTGTTGGGGGAAAAACCGTTTGAGGTAGGGGATGTACTGCGGGTGGACGGCGAAACAGGAGAAGTTGTGAGTATCGATCTGTTATCGGTCAAGCTGCGCACCTTCGACAATCTTTTCGTGCGCCTGCCGAACGAAACCCTGATAAAAAACAAGGTGGTGAACCTGACCAAGTTCCCAATACGCCGTATCGACCTGGTAGTCGGCGTCGCCTATCGGGAGGACCTGAAGCAAGTTATCGCCCTGTTATTGGAGGTGGCCAACAAGGAACTACGCGCCATGGAGGAGCCGCAGCCCTTCTGCGGAGTAACCCAGTTCAATGATTCCTCAGTAGACCTTCTGCTCGCAGTGTGGTGTCGCAAGGAACTGTTTCGCGAAGTTAAGAGCGCCCTGTTGGTGTCCATCAAGGAAGCCTTCGACGAGCACGACATTGAAATACCGTTCCCCCACGTCTCGCTCTACAGCGGCTCCAGAACTGAGCCGATTCCGCTACGGACTATAGCCGATGAGAAGCCCTGAACACCGGCACAGCTCAGGAATCAGCCGGATAGCGCATGCCTATTTGTCTGCGGATTTCGTCCATGGTTTGCATAATTTTCAGGGTTTCATCCAGAGGCATTAACGGACTCTCCTTGCGGCCTTCCCGCAGGCAGCGATTCACCTCCCTCACCTGATAGTGATAGCCACCAACCGGCGCAGGGAAATCAAAAACCTCTTCGGGCATGCCGTCAATGCTGAGCGTCAGACCGGAGGGGCAAAACACCGGTGGATGCAGGTAGATTTTCCCCTTGCTCCCCAGCAGTGTGAGATCCGGGGCCGATTTGGCCCGGTGCGAAACATACAGGTTGGCAATTGCACCGCGCCGGTGGCTCAACAGAATGGCCTCATGTTCATCGACACCGGTCTCACCCAGTTCACCCGTGGCCAGTACCTGTTCCGGCCCGCCAAAGACCATGGACGCCATGGACACCAGGTACACCCCCGCGTCCAGCAGAATACCTCCGCCCAGACCCTTATTGAACAGGTAGTGCTGCGCGTCCGGGTCCGGCATATAGGCACCGCCGGCCAGCATGATCTGGACATCACCTATACGTTGTTGCAGCAACAGCTCTCGCAGCTTGTCAATGGCAGGCACAAATCGTGTCCACATTGCTTCCATCAGGAAAAGCTCTTTCTTTCGCGCCAGCTCGATGACTGCGCGTGCCTGGGAGGCATTGATTGCAAAGGGTTTTTCGCACAGCACAGCTTTGCCCATTTCCAGACATGCAATGCAAATCTCGCTGTGCGAGGAGTGTGGTGTGGCGATGTAAACCACATCTACTGAGGTGTCTTCGAGTAACTCCCGGTAGCTTCCATAGTGCCGGGGAATATCCAATTTCTCACTGAAAGCCCTTGCGCCTTGCGCCGAACGCGAGGCCACCGCCACAGGCACAGCATCCTCCACGCTTGCCAGGGCCTGGATGAAATTCGACGCCATACCTCCGGTGCCGACTATCCCCCAGCCAATAGCATTGTTGCGGTTCACCAGTTGTGCCCCCCGGTGACGGAGTACCCACCGTCCACGCACAGTGTTTGCCCGGTTATAAAGGAAGCCTCCTCGCTGGCAAGAAAATAGATCGCATTGGCAATTTCAGATGGCTCAGCCGCTCTTTGCAGTAAGGCATAGCCTTTGGTCATTTCACGTATTTCCGCCACACTCACGCCCTTCTCCGCCATCTGGTTTATATGAAAATCGGTGATGGTATTACCGGGGCATACGGCGTTCACCCGAATACCCTGCCCACCGTATTCCACTGCAAGGCTGCGTGTGAGTGCCAGTACGGCCGCTTTGCTCATGTCATATATTGTCATGCCGGCAGAGCCCGTCACCGCGTTGATGGATGAGTTGATAACTATGGCACCCTGCCCGCTCTCCAACATGGCGGGCAATACTGCTTTGCAGCAGTTGGCGGTACCCCTGCTGTTGACACCCAGTATGGTGTGCCACTGTTCTTCGGTGGCCTCCAGCAGGCTGCCGCCAATCTGCACCCCGGCATTAGCTACCAGCGCGTCGATTCGACCCCATGTGTTCAGGGCCGATTGCGCCATAACGGCACAACTGTCTTCAGATGTAATATCGACCACCTGGGCAATGGCTTCGCCACCACTCTGTGCCATCTGTTTGCAGGTGGCCACCGCACCTTTTCCGTTCAGGTCCGCTGCCACGACCGCCCAACCCGCCTGCGCAAATTTTAATGCACAGGCTCTGCCAATGCCTGAGCCGGCACCGGTAACTATCGCCACTTTTGGCTGGCCTGAAGCCGCCTGTAACTCTGTGCTCATCTTTTTTTACTCCAGAAAATTGGTGATAGTTACGCCGATGAAGTTGGCAATGATATAACCAAACAGACCACACACGATGCCCGGCGTCACCAGCTCTTTCCAGCCGTTCGCACTGGCGATAGCTGCAGTGGGGCCAGGACCCACCAGCGCTGCAGCAGAGCCAGTCAAGGCCTCCGCCAGATCAAACCGGAATACTTTTGCCATCAGCAGTACCAGCAATAGATGTAACACCACCAGCACCAGGCAATAAAAAAACAGATTCAACGCCGAGTCGACGAATGCCGTCACGTTGGTTGACAGACCAACAGCGGCAAAAAACAGATACATCATTAACATGCCGAGTTCGAAATCACACTCCAGCTTACCCAGGGGGCCCGGGGCCACACTGGCCAGCACCACGGCCAGCGCCGTGACAAACAGAATACTGTATTGCTCAATGCCCAGCGCAGCGGCCAGTGCATAGGACAGCGCACACACCATGAAGCTGAGGCCGATAGCAAAACTGATATGAGTCAGCCTGAAGCGCTGCGTGATCACGGCCTCCTGTTCCACCATCGCAATCTTGTTGGCATCGTCAATAGTCTTTGACGGGATAAGACGTCTGATAATGGAAATTGTAGGGATTGCAATGAGGGCCATGAGTGCCATCACACTGACAACGCTGTTTGCGCCAATCGCCACGCCAAACAGTTCCGGGTCCATTCCCACCGCCTGGGAGACTGCCACGAAATTCATTGTGCCACCGATATAACCACTGGCGATAACCCCTGCCAACTGCGCGCCCTCACCACCAAGCTCAACAAAGTAGAGGGCTGCAACCGCAGCTATCACGGTACTCAGACTGGCGCACATAAAGGTGAGCATCACCTTGCCGCTTTCACGAAAAATCCTGCCCAGATTGGCCTTGAACAGCAGCAGGGGAATCGCAAGCGGTATCAGGTACTGGAATACAAACTGATAACTTCCGGAACTGAAGGGTGTCAGTTGGAAATTAGATAGCAACACACCACCCACTATCACCCAGAGTGCACCGGAAGTTTTCTTTAGCCTTGGGTGGTTGTCTACCCAAAAACCCAGAGCTGTCAGGGCAAACAGGATAGCCCAGAGAGCAAGTGTTTCATCCTGGGCAAGAAAGGTCATAGTGCTCTGGCTGAGTAAGTATTTATGAAGACTAAATACCTTTTCTGTAAAGATCAATCAACTGCAGGCAGGGGCTGGCACGGGTTCAGCCTGCCCAGGGCCCGCTGGCAGTTACGGCTTGCGGCTGGCAACCCTGAGCAGTTCTGACCGTACCCAGCGCCTGGTTGGATCCAGGTGAGTGGCGTTATTCCAGACTGAGATAGCTTCAAAACCGGCGACCTGCAGGGGCGGCTCTGTAATGCAGAGTCGATCGAGAAACTTGGCAGACAGCCGCTCGGGGATCAGTGCGATGTAGTCACTGCTCGCGATGAGTTCGATGAGCGTGAAAAAGCTTGAAACAGACAGCGATACCTTGCGACTCAGGCCGAGTTTTTTCAGCGCGTCATCCGTGGGCCCCCGGAACTGCCCGGTGGTAGGGGATACGATCGCATGATCCATCTGCAGGAAAGCCTTCATACTCAGTGTTTTGCCACTCAATGGATGCTGCCTGCGCATCGCCACCACATAACGCTCGGTATACAGCAACTGACTGCGCAGCCTGTTGTCGGAGAACTCCGGGATGGTCACCGCGATATCAATCGCTCCCCTGTCCATCACGGGCACAATATCGGCAATCTCGGCATGACGAACCGAGAAGTTCATCCGCGGCGCCTTTTTGCGCATCTCCAGCAGAGCCGGCGCCAACAATGTGTACTGCATATAGTCATTGGAACTCAGTACCACCGTCTGGTCACAGGTTTGCGGGTCGAAGGTGCCCGGCGTAAGAATGGCATCGACCGAGCTGAATATCTGCCGTAGTTCCGGCTCCAGGGCCAATGCGCGCCTGGTAGGTAGCAGGCCGTGTCGTGTGCGGGTGAAAAGCGGATCGTTTAACAGTGCTCGCAACTTTGCGAGCATATTGCTGACGGTTGGCTGCGTGAGGTTCATACGGGCCGCGCTGCGCGACACGTTACACTCCTCCAGCAGAATCAACAGGGCTTGCAGCAGGTTGAGATCGACCTTCTTTATATTTACCATCTCTATATCTTTTATTATAAATTCGTGATTAGGCTTATATCTTATTGCAGGCTAGTCTCTCCGGCAACAATCCAATCAGATATGAGGAGAGTGAGAGATGACACAGCATATGGAGCAGGTGGAGGCATTTGCCGGCCAGGTGGTAAGCGATGTCGCAGCCACGCTATCCGGCGTGATGACCAATGTTGGCCACAAGCTGGGACTGTACAAAACCATGGCTGGGGCGGGGCCCTTGTCCTCCAGTGAATTGGCGGCGCGCGCACAAACCGATGAGCGGTATACCCGGGAGTGGCTGAATAACCAGGTGGCCGGTGGTTATGTGCATTACGATGCGCAGACGGGCTACTACGAGCTTCCCGATCACCACGTGCCGGTACTGGCTGATGAAGACAGCCCGGTTTTCCTGGTTCCGGCGCTGGAGGTTGCCGCCTCACTGTGGCTGGATGAGGAAAAAATTATGGGAGTGTTCAAATCGGGCGAAGGTATTGCCTGGGACGATCATCACCACCGGCTGTTCTGTGGCAGCGAGGCGCTGTTCCGGCCGGGCTATCGCACGAACCTCATACCGCAGTGGATAAACGCACTGGATGGAGTGACTGAAAAACTGGCGCAAGGAGCAAAAGTGGCCGATATCGGCTGTGGTCATGGCGCCTCTACCATTGTGCTGGCACAGGCTTTTGCGAACTCCCGATTGTTTGGCTTCGACAATCATGCGGATTCCATCGCCACCGCCCGGGAGCGGGCGCGGGAGGCCCAGTGCGGTGACAACATTGAATTTGTCGTCGCCGATGCCGGGAGTTACAGTGAAACCGACTTCGACCTTATTTGTTTCATGGATTGTCTACACGATATGGGAGACCCGGTGGGCGCAGCACAAATGGCGAAATCCGCACTCAAGGAAGATGGCAGCCTGCTACTGGTAGAGCCGGCGGCGCGGGACTGTGTCAGCGATAACATCAACCCTGTGAGCCGGATGTACTACGCTGCATCCACGGCAGTCTGCACGCCGTGTTCGAAATCACAGAACGTCGGCCTGGCGCTGGGCGCACAGGCGGGGCCCCGGCGACTGGGGGAGATCCTAGTCCAGGCGGGTTTCGCCGATGTGAGAACAGTCGCGGAAACACCTTTCAATATCGTGCTGGAAGCCAGGGTCCGGTAATCGGAATGAACCAGAGCATGCCAGAGTCGGGGGTGTGTACAGAAGCGCTGGACGGCGGCTGCAGCTGCGGCGACGTGCGCTTCCGCATGCTGGGCCCGCCAATGATTGTGCACTGCTGCCATTGCAGTTGGTGCCAACGGGAATGCGGCTCCGGCTTTGTCCTCAACGCCCTTATCGAGAGTGACCGCGTACAGCTGCTGGCGGGGGCTGTCGAGCAGGTAGATACACCCAGTGCCAGCGGCGCCGGGCAGAAAATCGTCCGCTGTAGTCGCTGCAGCACGGCGCTGTGGAGTCACTATGCTTTTGCGGGTATCGGCGAGCAGGTGAAGTTTGTCAGGGTTGGTACCCTCGACAAACCGGCACTGCTGCCGCCGGATGTGCATATTTTTACCAGCACGAAGCTGGCCTGGCTCACGCTGGCGGAGGGTTCACAGGTATTTCCCGAATATTATCGCGCCAAAGACATCTGGTCTGCGGACAGCCTGCAACGCCGACAAGCACTTACAGCTGCACGCACGTCACACTCCTGACAGCGTCGGCAATATACATGCAGCGCCAAAGGAACGTGCTCTCTTTGATTTCCTGGGGTATCTTCCGATACTCTTCTTTATGACCCAAACAACAAACCGTCTCAGCAATGAGATGCATAATCATAATAAAGGTTAAAGACATGATGACTGAATTGGCGAGACCTGCCGTACGCACATACCTGTGGTGCCTGGCAATCCTGGTGCTCTCGCCCGCCTACGCGGCCACCGATATTGATAATGCCGCCATCGCTGCCACCGACCAGCAGGGCGACTGGCGTACCTACGGACGCACTTACAGCGAGCAACGCTACAGTCCACTAGAGCAGATTAATGATAAAAACGCCGGCGACCTGCGCCTGGACTGGTACCTGGACATGCCCGATGCCAGGGCGCTGAACGCAACCCCCCTGGTGGTGGACGGCGTGATGTATTTCACTGCCTCCCAATCCGTCGTGATGGCGGTGAATGCCACCGATGGCAAACTACTGTGGCGCTACGACCCCGAGGTACTAAAGCAACTCACCAATAAAAAGCTCATGCGGATGAACTGGGGCGCCAACCGGGGCCTGGCCTTCTGGAAAGGAAGGGTTTATGTCGCCACATTCGACGGGCGGCTGATCGCCCTGGACGCCGCCAGCGGCCAGCAGGCCTGGAGCGTACAGACTTTCGATCCCGCGGAGCCACGCTACATCACCGGGGCGCCGCGGGCCTTCAATGACACGGTGATCATTGGCAACGGCGGTGCCGAAGCCGGCGCCGTGCGCGGTTACGTGACCGCTTATGACACCGCCACCGGAGAACAGAAATGGCGCACCTGGGTAGTACCGGGAAAACCCTCCGATGGTTTCGAATCAGCTGCACTCAAGGAAGCCGCGGGTACCTGGCGGGGCGAGTGGTGGAAACACGGTGGCGGTGGCACGGTGTGGAATTCGATCACCTATGACCCTGAATATAATCGCGTCTACCTGGGCACAGGTAACGGCTCTCCCTGGAACCAACAGGTTCGCAGCCCCGGCGGCGGTGACAACCTCTTTCTGAGCAGCATCCTGGCGCTGGACGCAGATACAGGCAAATACGCCTGGCACTACCAGACCACGCCGGGCGAGAACTGGGATTACAATTCCGCGATGGACATTGTGCTGGCCGACGTCAATTGGGAGGGTAAACCCCGCAAGGTCATCCTGCACGCACCCAAGAACGGCTTCTTCTATGTGATCGACCGACAAGACGGGCGCCTGCTGGGAGCGGAAAAGTTCGGCAAAGTCACGTGGGCAGAGCGGGTCGACCTCAAGACGGGTCGCCCGGTGGAAAATCCGGAAGCGCGAAAATCGGACGGCAGCGCGGTGTTCCCCAGTTTCCTCGGTGCCCACAACTGGCAGCCCATGTCCTACAACCCCGACACCGGGCTCACCTATATCCCCTACCAGGAAATGGCCGCGACCAATGACAAGCGCGGTATCGATAGCGAGCGCTGGCGGGCCAGGGATTTCACCTTCAATACCGGTTTCCAACCCTACCGGGGCGACATTGCGCCAGAACATGCCACAGGCGCCCTGCTGGCCTGGGATGTCACCCGGCAAAAAGCCGCCTGGAAAGTCGACCTGCCCGGTCTCCAGAATGGCGGCACTGTCACCACCGTCGGCAACCTCGTTTTCCAGGGCACCAGTGGCGGGCAGCTGCACGCCTACCGGGCAGACACGGGCCGGTTACTGTGGAGCTTCGATGCCGGCGTGGGCATTACCGCACCACCAATCAGTTATGCCGTCGATGGCAAACAGTACATCGCCGTGCTGGCGGGTTGGGGCGGTGTCAGCTATCTCGGTTCCAGCGCCATGGCACAGCACGGCTGGACCTACGGCCATCAACCCAGACGGCTACTGGTGTTTTCGCTTGAGGGCAAGGCGACAGCTCCAGCCACCGTGCCACCGCATACCGAATTGGTTTTTGTCGACGACCCGGATCAGGACATTGATACAGCGCAGGCTCAGGCGGGCCAGGATATCTACCTGGACTATTGCCTTGGCTGCCACGGCTTCGCGGCAATATCCGGGGGCGGCGCCCCGGACCTTAGGGCTTCCGCTGCAGCTGCAGCTCTGGACAGTTTCAGCGGATTAGTAAGAGGTGGCGCACTACAGTCCCGGGGCATGCCGAAGTTCGACGACCTCAGCGAGCAACAGGTGGAACACATTTACTGGTTCATCCGGCAACGGGCACGGGAATCACTAGAGACAACACCGTAACGCATATCGGCGGGGAAGCCGGGGCGGCAATACACTTACCCCGCCAAAGCAGCTAAACTTCGACCTCCTGTATTTTTTGGAGTCGCGCCAGCGATGAAGCTGAACCAGAACATCACCCCGTGCCCAGAGTTCCTATCCCGGAAAGATTCCGGCGAGACCGTGCTGCTGGACGAAACAACCGGGCTGGACCTGGTCACACCGGAGCAACAAATATGAGCAAACTTCACTATCGCGCCTGCCACCTGTGCGAGGCCATTTGCGGCCTGGTTATCGAAACCGAGGGTGAGGAAATACTCTCCATCAAGGGCGACAAGAATGATCCCCTGAGCCGCGGCCATATCTGTCCCAAGGCCATTGCCCTGAAAGATATCCACGAGGATCCGGACCGCCTTCGCAAGCCCCTCAAGCGAGTGGTCGGCCCCACTGGCGAATCCCGTTGGGAAGAGATCAGCTGGGAGGAAGCACTGGATACCAGCGCCCGCCGCCTGGTGGAGATCAGTCAGCGCGATGGTATCAATGCCGTCGGTGTCTACCTGGGCAACCCTGCCGTACATAACTACGGCATGCTGACCCACCAGAACAACCTGTTCCGCCACCTGCGCACCGACAACCGGTTTTCCGCCACCAGCGTGGACCAACTACCCCATCACCTGGCGTCACTGTGGTTATTCGGCCACAAGTCCCTGTTTCCCATCCCCGATATCGACCGCAGCGAGTATTTCCTGATGCTGGGCGCTAACCCGATTGCCTCCAACGGCAGCATCTGGACAGTGCCCGATGTGAAAAAGCGCATCAAAGATTTCAAGGCCCGTGGCGGCAAACTGGTGCTGATCGACCCGCGCCGCACCGAAACCGCGGAGCTGGCAAGCGAGCACCATTTCATTACCCCGGGCACCGATGCACTATTCCTGCTGGCGGTACTCAACACGATTTTCACCGAAGATCTTGCACGGCCCCGAGATCTCGCCGCATTTACTACCGGCCTGGAAGATGTGGCGCGGGATATTGCCTCGTTCACAGCGGAATTCGCCGAGGAGCACACCGGCATCAGCGCCGCGGATACCCGCCGCATTGCCCGTGAACTGGCCCAGGCAGAGGCCGCCATCTGCTACGGCCGCATGGGCGTATCCACCCAGTCCTACGGTGCGCTGAACCAGTGGCTGATTCAGTTGATCAATATCGCCACGGGCAATCTCGACCGCCCCGGTGGCTCGCTGTTTACCCTGCCAGCCGTAGATCAGGTGAGCAACATAGGGCCTGGCGGCTTCGGGCGTCACCACAGCCGGGTGCGCGGCCTGCCGGAATTTGACCGGGAGCTGCCCGCCTCCACCATGGCGGAAGAAATCACCACCCCCGGCGAGGGCCAGATTCGCGCACTGTTCACCGGGGCCGGTAACCCTGTTCTGTCCACACCCAACGGCCGCAAACTGGACGAGGCCCTGGAGCAACTGGAATTTATGGTGTCACTGGACCCCTACCTCAACGAAACCACCCGACACGCGGACATCATTCTACCCCCCACCTCGCCACTGGAACACGATCACTACGACATCGCCTTTCACATCAACGCCATACGCAACACCGCCCGCTTCAGCGAAGAGGTGTTCCCACCCCCGGAAGGAAGCCTGCACGACTGGCAGATCTTCGCGGAGCTGGGCAACCGGGTGGCGGACCTGCTCGGAGTGACAGCCAAGCCTGTGGTCCCCCCCAGCGAAATTATCGATGCCGGTCTGAAGGTAGGCCCCTATAGCGATCAGGGCCTGTCGCTACAAATGCTGCGGGATAACCCCTCCGGCATTGACCTTGGCCCGCTGCAGCCGCAACTGCCACAACGCCTGCGCACCCGCGATCAGATGATCCGCTGCAACAGCCCGGAACCCCTGGCGGACCTGGGGCGCCTGCGTCACGAGTTCCTGCAGCCCCACCACGGCCTGCTTAAACTCATAGGCCGTCGCCATGTGCGCTCAAACAACTCATGGATGCACAACTACCACCGCCTGGTGAAGGGCAAGAACCGCTGCAGCCTGTTGATGCACCCGCTGGATATGCAACAGCGGGATATCGAGGACGGCGGCGAAGTGGCTCTCAGCTCCCGGGCGGGCTCGGTGCGGGTGACGGTTGAATTGTCTGAAGACGTGATGCCCGGGGTGGTAAGCCTGCCTCACGGCTACGGCCATAACCGCGCCGGCATTCGTATGGATATTGCAGTGAAACATGCCGGAGTGAGCTGTAACGATGTCACCGATGAGCTGGCACTGGATGCACTGTCGGGCAATGCGGCGGTGAATGGTGTGCTGGTAAGCGTTGCGCCGACTTGAGGTGGCGCTGTTAAGTTCACTTATGCTCGCTCGTACACTCGCCATGAAGATACACTCGGTGTAAGGTCTTGTCTGGCAAGAATCACAGGGCGTAGACCCGGGCATCGAACCGCAAAGGGGAGCAACACTATGAGCGTAGGCGCAATTATTTTCTGGTTGGTATTGCTGGGCCTGGTGATTTATATCATCAGTATTTACAACAGCCTGGTCACGCTGAAAAATCGTTACCTGAACGCATTTGCGCAGATTGAAGTGCAGCTGAAGCGGCGTTACGACCTGATACCCAACCTGGTGGAAACCGCAAAAGCCTATATGGCCCACGAGCGCGAGACACTGGAGGCGGTCACCGCGGCCCGCAACGACGCGGCGGCGATACTGAAGGGCATGGGCAACGGCAATGTCGACGGGGCGGAGATTGCCAAGCTCGCCAGCGCTGAAGGCGCATTACAGGGCGCGCTGGGGAAACTGAACGTGACCATGGAAGCCTATCCGGATCTCAAAGCCAGCGAAAACATGCAGCAGTTGTCGGAAGAGCTAACCACCACCGAGAACCGCATAGCCTTTGCCAGACAGGGCTATAACGACGCAGTTATGGGCTTTAACACCTACCGCCAGAGCTTTCCGCCGGTGTTCTTTGCGGCCCGGTTCGGGCACCCCAGCGATGCGTCCCTGCTGGAGTTTGATGACACGGCGCAGATCCAGGCCGCGCCCAAGGTGTCGTTCTAAACCGGCAATCCTTGCCACGCCATGAACTTCTTCGAGCAGCAGGATATTGCCCGGCGCAATACCCGGGTGTTGCTGCTGTTTTTCCTGGCCGCCGTAGCACTGCTGATTGTGCTGACCAATGCGGCCTTTGCCGCCTTTTTATGGTTTAGCCAGGACTACAGTATTTACAGCGGCAGTCGCGGTGGCTTGAGCGGCTTCCTCTCCTATTTCAGCTGGGCACGTTTTGGCACCGTGGGCCTCGCGGTGACTGCAACGGTGGCGCTGGTAGCGCTGGTCAAGTGGATATCGCTCAGTAGTGGCGGCAAGGTGGTGGCCGAGGGCATGGGCGGTACCCGCATATTGCCGGGCAGCACCGACCGGGCGGAACGCCGGTGCCTAAACGTGGTGGAAGAGATGGCGCTGGCAGCCAACATGCCGGTACCCGCCGTGTATGTGATGAACGAAGAGCGCGGCATCAATGCCTTTGCCGCCGGCATTACGCCGGCAGACGCGGTGGTGGCAGTTACCCGCGGCACTATAGACCACCTGAAACGGCATGAATTACAGGGCGTAATCGCACACGAATTCAGCCATATACTCAATGGCGACATGCGCCTGAATACCCATCTTACGGCCATGCTCAAGGGCATTACTTTCATTGGTGATGTGGGGCACATACTGCTGCGCAGCAGCAACCGGGCGCGCACCGGCTTGAGCGCACGTAAAAACAACGGCGCGGCAATGCTACCCATGCTGGGTCTGGCCCTGTGGCTACTGGGCCTGGTGGGGGCCGCCACCGCGGGCTTTATCAAGGCCGCCATCAGCCGGCAAAAGGAATACCTGGCGGATGCCAGCGCGGTGCAATACACCCGCAGCCCGGACGGCATCGCTGACGCCCTCAAGGTCATAGGCGGCTATATTCCCGGCAGTCTGGTGCACGCGGCGCGGGCGGCCGAGATGTCACATATCTTCTTTGGCGAAATAGAGCATCGCTTGTGGAACGTGTTCGCGACCCACCCACCGCTGACAAAACGCATTCGCAGAGTCGACCCCAGCTGGAATGGCGAATTCATCCAGCGCAAGGTGGAACATTACGAACACCGCCCCGCCCACCCGAATGCGGCAGCCGAAGTGGGGGTGGGGCGCGCTGCCATTGTCGCAGCCGCCTTTGCCGCTACAGCAACACAGCATGAACACATAGAGCCGCCGCGCGACGACGCGGATTTCGGCCCCTCTCCCGACGAACTGGAAGCAGAAACGGCCCGCCGTGAGGAAATCCCGCTGGTTTTCGTGCGCCACAGTCACGAGCCCCTGGGTGCCCATGCCCTGATCTACTCCCTGTTAATGAGCGAAGCCGAGACAGAGCGACAGGCGCAAATAGCCATTATCGATGAGGCCGGGATTACCGGGCTCGCCGAGCTTGTACTGACACTGAGCCCCGGTGTCAGGGCGTTGGGCGCACCCCGGCGCCTGCCCCTGGTGGAAATGTGCCTGCCGGCGCTTAAGTCCATGTCGCTGGCCCAGTATCGCCAGTTCAAGCGCACCCTGATGGGCCTGATTCGTGCCGACGCACAAACTGAGCTGCACGAATGGTGCCTGTACCAGCTTGTGCGGCATTATCTGGATCCGGAATTTATCCAGGTCAAGGCCAGTCGTCCCCGCTATGCCAGGCTGCAGAAAGTGGCCTATCACCTGCGGGTGGTGCTGTCTGTGTTGGCCCACGAGGGCAGCGGAGAAGCCCCATCCGTATTTCGCCTGGGCGCCGATGAGCTGGGCTTTACCACCATGGCGATACTGCCAAGAGAACAGTGTAGCGTGGCCGCCTTCAGCAAGGCAGTAAACGAGCTGGCCAACTGTTACCCGCTGCTAAAACCACGCATTCTCAAGGCCATGGCCCTGGCGGCGGGCTCTGATGGCCAGTTGAGCCCGGTGGAACGGGAAATCATCGCCAGTATGGCGGCGGTAATGGATTGCCCTCAGCCCAGTTTGCTGTAGAGCGGGACAGATCCCGGCAACGCAGACAATTCACCAAATCCAGCCAAACCGCTCCCCTAACTTTCACTATCACCACGGTGTGCTAGGCTAATTTTTACCGTCGGCCATTGCCGACGGCCTCGCTGCGACGACAACGGATTGCCGCGCAGCAGCCATAAGAAATATTCCATCATACCGAACAAGGAGGTTTGGCCATGGAACAGATTAGCGCGTATCAGCACGACTGGGATGAGCGCCTCCCACCCCCGGAAAAGCCACGCTATTTCGCCCTTTCCCGCACCACAGACCGGGTACTGCAAATACTGCTGCGGGGCGACCTGTCCCGCCTGCGAGCCGACTCGGTGGCAGAAGAACTGGGAATGAGCGGCACCACCTTGCGGCGCCGCCTAAGGGCAGACCACACCTGCTACCAATTCCTGCTGGACCGGGCACGGCAGTACCGCTGCGAGCAGCAAATCAAGCAGAAGTGGTTGCCGGGCAAGTGCCTGGCAGATGAACTGGGCTATCTGGAGGTCAACAGCTTCTACCGGGCGTTCCGACGCTGGACGGGGCTGACCTATAGCGAGTACAAGATACAATATTGCTGACCAGGTAACCCGCAATCAGCGTTGCAGCCGCCCCCGGTAGCGATATGCCCGGCAGCCAATGATCTGGTGGAACACGTGGGTGCTCCGCCACAGGTCACACACAGGGGGCAACCTTCCCGACCTTGTCACAAGTCCCAACAAGGGCTGGTAATCAGTGAGCTCCTTACAGGCTGCCAAAGAGCTTTCGGGCCCACAGCTCTATACAACAATTGCCTTGCGGTGCACGCCCTGAATTGCCTAAGCTACAGCTTCACATTCAATAACAAGGATATCCCCCATGGAATATGTCGCCCTGGTGACTGTGCTGCTGGTCAGCCAATATATGGTCTTTATCATGCTGGTGGGCGCGGCCCGCGGAAAAACTGGCGTGAAGGCACCGGCCGTGACGGGTGATGAAAATTTCGAGCGGGCGTACAGGGTACAAATGAACACCCTGGAGCAACTGGTTGTTGCCCTGCCTGCCCTGTGGGTCAGTGGATGGTACTTCGATTCAATGGTAGCCGCCCTACTCGGTCTGGCGTTCTTCCTCGGGCGGGTGATGTACCGTGCCGCTTATGTGAAAGACCCTGAAAAGCGCGGTGTGGGCTTTGGCATCGGCTTTGCTGCCGTACTCGGCATGATTGGCACCGCCCTGTGGGGAGTCATCAGCGCTCTCTGATTCAACTTAGTTGGGTGGTCGCGCATATTTGATAAACGGTGTGAGCTCCGCCACATTATCGTACAGATGTCGGCCAGCCTCGTTGAATTCCTGCGTTAGCCAATACACCGCGGGGCTGCCCTCGCTATCGGCCCGACTATACACGGCTTCTATAAGTGCCCGGCCGACACCGGTTCCGCGCTGATCTGCATCCACGAAAAGGTCCTGCAGATAACACACGTTCTCTACCTTCCAGCAGTGACGGTGGAAAAGATAGTGGGTAATACCCACGGGACGATCACCTGCCAGGGCAATCAGGCCGCAAAAGTCCGCCCTATCATCCCCCAGCAAGCGGGAAAATGTCGTGCGGTAGACTTCCTCCGTCACTGAGGACTGATAAAACGCCAGATACAGCGTCCACAATCGGCGCCATTCGGCCTCGTCACTGGCTTGCAAAGGACGGACTAACAGGGTGGCCATGGCCATTCTCCGGAATTAGTGGAACCAAAATCACAAAAACACCTGACCAACTGGGCATAAAGACCCCGCAAAGGTATCATCAACCGGCCTCAATTTACTAAGAGCTGTTGTTATGAAAGTACTGGTTACAGGCGCTGCGGGCTTTATCGGTTTCCACGTTGCTCAGAAATTACTGGCGCGAGGTGAACAGGTGGTGGGCCTGGATAACCTGAACGACTACTACGATGTGAACCTGAAACTGGCCCGATTGGCGCAGATACAGGACATGTCGGGCTTTACCTTCGCAAAGATGGAATTGCAGGATCGCCCCGCCATGGACGCGTTGTTTGAGGAACACAGCTTCGACACGGTGATCAATCTTGCCGCCCAGGCCGGGGTGCGCTACTCACTGGAGAACCCCCAGGCCTACATAGACAGCAACGTGGTGGGTTTTACCAATATTCTGGAATGCTGCCGCCACCATAAAATTGGCCATCTGGTATACGCCAGCAGCAGTTCCGTTTACGGCATGAACAGCGCCATGCCCTTCTCTATTCACGACAATGTAGACCACCCCATCTCACTGTATGCGGCCAGCAAAAAAGCCAACGAGCTGATGGCACACACTTACTCTCACCTGTTCGGTATACCGACCACAGGCCTGCGCTTCTTTACCGTTTACGGCCCCTGGGGTCGGCCAGATATGGCGCTGTTCCTGTTCACCAAGGCGATATTGGCCGGTGAGCCTATCAAGGTCTTCAACAACGGGCAGATGCAGCGCGACTTCACCTACATCGACGATATTGTGGAAGGCGTGGTACGGGTGATGGATAAACCCGCTACACCCAACCCCGCCTGGGATGGTGCCACGCCCGACCCCGGCACCAGCAGCGCGCCCTACCGTCTGTTTAATATCGGTAACAATAATCCAGTATTGTTGACGGACTTTATCAGCGCCATTGAAAAAGCGCTGGGTAAAACCGCTGAGCGCGAACTGTTACCGATGCAACCCGGTGACGTTGCGGCTACGTACGCCAACATCGAAGACCTGATAGACGCGGTGGATTATCGGCCGCAAACCCCGGTGCAGGTCGGCATAGACAACTTTGTGGCCTGGTATATGGAACATATGCACAAGGACAGTCAATGAATGTCGTGATGATAGGGGCAGGTTACGTGGGGCTGGTGTCCGGCGCCTGTTTCGCCGAGTTCGGCGCCCGCGTGACTTGTGTGGACAAGGACACAGACAAGATAAACGCGCTGCAGCAGGGCAAGATACCCATTTACGAACCTGGTCTGGATGCTCTGGTAGCGCGGAACCGGGAGGCCGGTCGGCTAACTTTTACCACCGAACTGGCGAAGCCGGTGTCCGAGGCCGACCTGATTTTCATCGCCGTGGGCACACCCACCCGCCGGGGTGATGGTTACGCCGATTTAAAATACGTCTATGCCGCGGCAGAGGAAATTGCGGGCTACCTGCAGGGCTATACAGTCATTGTGGACAAGAGCACGGTACCCGTGGGTACTGCAAGAGAAGTGCAGCGCGTGGTTAAAAAAACCAACCCCGACGCCGACTTCGATGTGGCCTCCAACCCCGAATTTCTGCGCGAGGGCTCAGCAATTACCGACTTTATGCGTCCGGATCGGGTCGTGCTGGGAGTCGAGTCCGAGAAAGCCGAGGCACTGCTCAGAGAGCTTTATCGCCCGCTGAACCTGATAGAAGCACCTATCCTGGTCACAGACCTGGAAAGCGCAGAGATCACCAAGTACGCCGCCAATGCCTTTCTCGCAACCAAGATCAGTTTTATCAATGAGATTTCCCAGCTGTGCGAGAAAACCGGAGCCGACGTACACGCAGTAGCCCGCGGTATGGGTTTGGACGGGCGCATCGGCCGAAAATTCCTGCACGCAGGTCCTGGCTATGGTGGCTCATGCTTTCCCAAGGACACCGTAGCACTCATCCGCATGGCGCAGGAATACGGTGTATCCAGCCGCATTGTAGAAAGCGTTGTAGAAGTGAACGCCTCACAAAAAGCACGCATGGTGAGCAAAGTAAAAGAGGCGCTTGGTGGCTCGGTCGCTGATAAAAATATCGCCGTGCTGGGCCTCACCTTCAAACCCGAGACGGACGATATGCGCGACGCCCCATCGCTCGCTATTCTGCCCGCACTGGCCGACCGGGGCGCCAATATCATCGCCCACGACCCCGAGGGTATGGAAGAGGCAAAGCATCACCTGCCCGCCGCTATAAGCTATGGCGAATCCATTGACGCGACAGTACAAAACGCCGATGCGATCATCCTGATGACGGAGTGGAACCAGTACCGCGGGCTGGACCTGGCGAAACTCAAGTCACAAATGCGGGGCAATGTGTTTGTGGACCTGAGGAACGTGTACGAGCGAGCGATGATGGAGCGGCATGGGTTCGCGTATACTTGCGTAGGGCGGTAAAAGCGGGAGTTTCAGGGCACTATGAAAAAACGTATTTTCGTCGCCGGACACAAAGGTATGGTAGGTTCAGCCATTGCCCGCCAGCTCAGCAAGGACCGCAACAACGAGATTGTCACCCGCACACGCGCTGAACTCGACCTGACCAGCCAACAGGGTGTGGCCGAACTGTTCGCCAGCGAAAAGATAGATGAGGTATACCTGGGCGCCGCCAAGGTGGGCGGAATACACGCCAATGACACCTACCCTGCCGAGTTTATCTACGACAACCTGATGGTGGAGTGCAACGTGGTGCATCAGGCGTGGAAGAACGGTGTACAAAAACTGTTATTCCTGGGCAGTTCGTGCATTTACCCGCGCATGGCCAGCCAGCCAATCAAGGAACGCGAACTGATGCAGGGCTCACTGGAGCCCACCAACGAGCCCTATGCGCTGGCCAAAATTGCCGGCATCAAGTTGTGTGAAAGCTACAACCGCCAGTACGGCACCGACTATCGCAGCGTGATGCCCACCAACCTCTACGGCCCCGGCGACAACTACCATCCCGAAAACAGCCATGTGATACCGGCCCTGCTGCGCCGCTTCCACGAGGCGAAGCTCAGCGGCGCTGACACCATCACTATCTGGGGTACGGGCAAGGCACTGCGAGAGTTCCTGCATGTGGACGATATGGCCGACGCGTCAATAATGGTGATGAATCTGGCCCCGGAACAGTACCAACAACTCACGGACCAACGTCTGTCCCACATCAATGTGGGCTCAGGGGTAGATTGCTCTATCGCTGAGCTGGTGAGCAGCATCGGCGAAGTGACCGGCTTTCAAGGGGAAATCGTCTACGACAGCAGCAAACCCGATGGCGCGCCTCGCAAGCTCATGGATAACACCAAGCTGAAGCAACTCAAGTGGGCACCGACCCACAGTCTGAAGGAGGGCCTGAACAATGCCTACCAGTGGTACGTGGACAACATGGCCAACGCACGCAGCTCCTAGGGGCACTACCTCAGCCCGCACTCACCGCCTCGCGCGTGACCTACCGGGGCGTCTAGCCGCTCTAACGCACTGCGCTGGTATCAGCTGTCGCCTGACTGCCCACCTGTCTGGGCGCACTGGCGCTGGACGATATGTTGAATCAACTGCTCCTGGGCAGCCTCATTGCCTGGCTCAAAATTGACCCGCACCCAATACCCTTCGTCCGCAGACTCACTCAAGGGCTCACAGGCGGTCACCACGCCAGTTAAACTGAGGCCAATATTGGAAGGTTTCAGTGCCAGCATCAACCCCAACCGGACACCGGGTTCAAACTGCTCACCGGCGTTGAAGCCCATGCCACTGCCGCTGATACTCACCAGCATCTCCCGGTATTGATTCATGGGCGTAAGATGCTCTAGCGGTAATGCGTGTGCAGCGAAGAGTGTCAGTTTCCGGTTGAGCAACCCAAGGGCCTGCGCCACCAATGGGCTCTCCGACCACAGGCTGTTGGTCAACTGATTGAGCTCGCGATCAATAACTGTCAGTTCTGCGGTCAACGGGGTCGCAGCAGCACTGGCAGCGAAAACAGCGTTATCCTCCGAACTTTCAATGCGCGAATACTTCAATCCGACGCTGTCGTTGATACGATAATAGCTTCTTTTCTCGTCAACTTTTTTCACGGCTGGTCCTGTACAGTTCCCATCGGGGTAAGGGTATTCTCTGCACCCATATTGAACGTCTCAGGCAATCTGGGGCTTTTCTCTTCAACCTCTCGCACCGTCGCGGCTGTTTCACTATCCATCCCCTGCCGGATCACAATCTCAACACGGCGATTTCGAGCCCGATTTTCCGAGCTCGTGTTAGGCGCAGCGGGAATCGTGTCTGCCAGACCTACAACCACAAACCGATGATGATCCAACTCATTATTTCTGGCCAACTCATGCGTCACCGCCAGGGCTCTCGAAGCCGACAGATCCCAGTTGGAAAAATATCTGGCACTGTAAATGGGTACGTTATCGGTATGTCCCTCAATGGCAATTTTTCCTCTTATCTTTTTTAATGCCGTTCGCAAGGTAGCGATTACCGGGACAAAATCCGGATCCAGCGTGGCTGAAGCCGAGGGAAAAGATCCGTTTTCGCGGATACGCACAGTAATGGATTGCCCATTCGTCTCGATATCAACCTTACCCTCCTCTAACTCGCGCTTTAAAATACGCCGCAACTTTTCGGCATCAGCCAGTGTCTCCTCAAGTTGAGGGCGACGTATTTTCTGCAACAACTCCTCTGTCTTTTCCCTGTCCAAATTTTTGGGATCTATCTCTGTCGCATCCGGATTGCCTACTTGCAGCGAGGAACGGGTGAACTCCGTGGTCTTCTGGTTAATCGCGTTAATCTGAGTCGGCTGGGGGCGACCGGGACTGAACTCACGCGCAATCACACTGGTGCCTTTGGGAATATCCTTCGCCTTAACCTGGTTTTGTACACCAAAGGCATTTTTCATCGAGCCTGCTACCTGCTTATACTTCTGCACATCCATTTCTGAGAACGATAACAAGAGTACAAAAAAGCACATTAACAACGACATCAAATCGGCAAAGGTTGCCATCCAGGCGGGTGCACCCGGCGCTTTCTCCTCCTCTTCAATCTCAATCATCAGGTGGCTTCAGCTTCTAGCGCGTCGCCGCCGGAAGCCTTACGTTTCTTTGGATCCAGGTAGGTCGTCAACATCGACTCGATAACCCTTGGGTTCTGTCCCTCCTGGATCGCGAGTACACCATCAATACACATCGCCTTTATTCGACCGACCTCAGTCTTGCGCAGATTGAGTTTGTCGGCTATTGGCAACGCTATCATGTTAGCCAGAATAGCGCCGTACAAGGTCGTCAAAAGAGCAACCGCCATCGCCGGGCCAATAGCCTTGGGATCATCCATTGCGGACAGCATCTGAACCAGCCCTATAAGAGTTCCAATCATCCCCATTGCCGGAGCCACATCACCGGTGGCAGTGAACACCTTCGCACCCCAGGTATGCCTGTCCATGGTCTGCTGCAGGTCTTTCATCAGCACCGACTGGATCACGGCGTTACTATTCCCATCGACCAGCATCTGTATGCCCTGCTGAAGGGTTTCGTTCTCGACCTCTACCTCCTCCAGAGCAAGCATACCCTCTTTACGGGCCACGTTAGAGAGCTCTACGATCTTGGCGATTATGGCTTCCGGGTCTTCTACCTTGAACATAAAAGCGCGAGCTGCAACGCCAAAAGCGCCGAAGAACTGGCCCAGGGAAAATTTGATCATTACCACCAGGGCAGTCCCGCCAATCACGATAAGTATCGACGGGACATTGATAAATACGAGAGCAGAGCCACCGGTAAAAATCGCCGCCACTACGACAGCGATGGCACCAATCATGCCCAATAATGTCGCTAAATCCATTCATTTCCCCTAGCAGTCAACCATACACCTGCGCGCAGCCCGGGTTCCCAACCATCGTCGGGGCGCAGTTCCGGACACTGCAGTGAGTCTACCTGCGAGATTAAGAAGGACAAGTGATTTCAATCACCTTTCCAAACCCACAGGCCGTGGATCCCTGTTTGACCCATTATCTTCCGAGCAACCTCCTCGGCTGAAGCCCGGTCGTCGAAACCCGGAATCTGCACCCTGTAGCTGGGCACACCCGCAACCACAACCTCCCGTCGCAGCGCTTCATAACCCAATGGTGCCAACAGTCCCTGTACAGACTCAGCCGAATCCAGGCTAGAAAAAATCCCTGCATTCACAACCCACTGACCCAGCGGAGCTGCAACGACTTGCGATACGTGAGACGCCTCAGCCTCCGCCATACCATTCGCGAGCTGTTGCTGAAGATCAAGCAGTGCGCTACTAAACAGCCGCTGCTGTTCCGCAAGTGCTACCTGTAACTGACTTACGCTGGTTTCCAGCTCGGCCAGATTCTGGTCAATACTGCCGGTGGCAGCCGCCAGGTCACTGGCCGAAAGCGAGTTGGTAATAACAGGCCTGCTATTGACCTCGAAGTGGTCGTACAACCAATACCCCATTGCCGGCAAAGCCAGCGTGTTCAACAGCATCAGTGCGAGTAATAATGGAGAAAGTCGGGAGTCACGCACTGTGCTTACAGAATTCGGCGCACTGCGGCTTGCGGCCGGTTGATTGGCAGCTGCGGGCACCACAGTCGCGCGGGATTTGCGCATCGCTTGCGACCCGATACGTGCGTCGCGAGCGCGCGGCCGGGCCGCTGCGCGCGGCGCCAAACTCAAGTTCATATCTTTAATGGTCATTTTTTGTCCTCACAATGCTATTCTGATGACATGCACAAACTATGCCGGTAATGGAAAATGGAGGACCTACAACTTGCACTGACCACCAACCGGGTGGACCAGAAAAATTACGGGCTGTGGTTAAAGAGCTGGCAGGTGGGACAGGTTCTGCAGGCGCTGGTCACCGACAAGATGCCCTCCGGTGACCTGGTGCTGCGAATAGGCGCACAACAGGTGACAGCGACCACTGATATTCCGGTGCAAAAGGGTGCTGTGCTGACACTGGAGGTCAAGTCCGTCACACCGGTGCCGCTGCTCACCGTGCGAAGCAGTACCGAAACCTTAGCCGGGCAGGTGGACCCGCTGCGCGCTCAGCTGCAAATGCTGCTCTCGCGTCAAGGAAAAGTCACTGACCCGCTGACCACACTTATGGATCCCGCCCGAAGCGCCAAAATATTGGCACTCCTGGGTGTGGGTCGTGGTGCTACGGTTGAATTGATCAAGCACGCCGCCCTGTTTGAGCAGCTCTCCGATCCCAGACAACTGCGTGAGGCAGTGAACCGGTCGGGCCTGTTTCTGGAACCGCGTCTGTTGCAACTTGCCCTGTCTGGAGAAACCGAATTGGCACCCGACTTGAAGGCAGATCTATTGCGCCTGCGGGAGCAACTCGATCAGGCCCTGCTTGCAAGCCTGAACAAGAAAGGCTTGATGAACGAGCCACTGCGAGCTTTTCGAGAACAAGTGGATGGTGCATTGGCCACCATCTCGTTACACCAACTGGCCGCACACGGTCCCGGTGAGCGCAGCAACGCAATATGGCTCGTGCACCTCCCCTTTCAGACCCAGGACACAGCGCACTGCCTCTCCCTCAGCATTTCCAGGAATAGTTCGCAAGGCAAGGCCGATGAAGAGACCGAGGATGACTGGAAAGTGCTACTGGATGTCAGCTTGCCGAATTTGGGCACGATAGAGGCAGAGTTATATTTACGCAGCAATAAACTTTCCGTTGTTATGTCCTCTGAAATCGAAGCCACTGCCAGATTGATGCAAGAGCATCTGAGCGGGCTTCGGACCGCCCTGGAAAGTCGCGGCATGGAAGTGGGGGTATTGCGCAGCAATCAAGGCAGCCGCAATGTCGACCAACCCCAGAGCCGTCTACACCAATACCTGGACGAACTGGCGTGAGCAAAAACAAGAACCCCCCGCCCAGACGCGCCGCCGCACTTCACTACAGCGGCACAGGTGCTCCCACAATTGTCGCCAAGGGTGAGGGGGATGTGGCCGACACCATCGAGTCCACCGCCAGACTGCATGGTGTTCCACTTGTGCACGACCCGGTACTAACCAATGTACTGGCCAGAGTGCCACTGGGGGATGAGATCCCCGAATTTCTGTTCATGGCAGTTGCCGAAGTCCTCGCACATATATACAAAGTTGGTGAAGTGCTTGATTCTTCTGAATAATATCTGGTTAATGGGATTTTCGCTCCGGGAGTAGAGGAAACATGCATCGTGAAAAACTGCTTAGCACCCTAAGCATTCGCCTGAGTCATCTTGCCGACACGGGCAGCCCAGAGCTGGCCAAGGAACTGGAACAACTGAGACTCTCTCTGCGCAACGGTATGAACGAAACGGAGATTCAACGGATATCAGAAAAGCTCGCCCGGCATATGCTACTCACCGAAAGCGAAAAACCTGAAAGCAGCAAGCCGACGGTACCCTTCGCAGCGGAGCTGGCGCAAGATATCCGCGCACTTGCAAAGAACAGTCCAGGCAAAACCAGGCTCATAAAACTCGCGGACGATCTACAGACTGCCGACAGCCTCGACAAGCAACTTAAAGCTGTACGAGCGGTACTGACGCTGCTCGGAAAAACAGCGCGTGCAGCGGCACCCAACCGCACGGGGTCGGGCGGCTTCCTTGGCTTGTTTGACAGAAAAGGCGGAGTTGACGATCAACAGATCGGCATGTTTCTCGAAAAATCAGCACGCCTGATCGAACAGGCGATCAAACATATCGATGTATTAAACGGAAACTCAAAGGACACACGCAAACTCAAGCAGGCGCTGAAGGACCCCGACTCTGTCGATTCGATGGGCGCAGCGCTAGAGGAGGTGATATCACTCCTGCAGGAACACGGCCAGAGAATCGAGGAGGAACGGGCCACCACCCAAACATTTCTTGGTGAACTCAGGTCACGGCTGAGCAGGGTAGAAGAATCAATATTCTCAGTTATCGCTGATGGCACAGAAACATTGGGACGCGCAGAAGTGTTGGAGCGCCAGGTTGGCGACGACGTACTGGCCATAGGTGAGGCGGTTCAACAGGAGGACTTAAACCTACTGCGAATGGCTGTCGAGCACGGCCTGACAAAGCTATCAACAAAAGTAACCGACTACCTCACTCTGGAAAAAGTGAAGCACAAGGAATCGAAGAAAAAGATTGAAGACCTCAACCGTACAGTCCGCGAGATGGAAACGCAGGCCAGGGATCTACGGGGACAAATCAAGACCAAACAGGATTTGGCCATCAAGGATGTACTAACTGGAGTGTATAACCGCGCGGGTTATGAGCAACGCATACTGGAGGAGCTTTCGAGAAGCAAACGCTCGCGCTCACCGCTATCCCTGGTATTCATCGATTGCAATAAGTTCAAGCAGATCAACGACACCTTCGGACATGCAGCAGGCGATCTCGTGCTGGTCGAAATTGCCAACGCACTGGCGGCCAGGGCCCGGGCATCAGACTTGATCGCTCGCTATGGCGGCGACGAGTTCGTTGCGCTTCTTCCCGACACGCCAGCAGACGGGGCAGCACACTTCGCCACAGACAGCTCCCAGCGAATACGGGAAGCGGGTTTCAACGCCAATGGCAACCCGCTGGAGGTCTCAATATCCTGCGGTATTACCGAGATCAGGAGCGACGATACCCCAGAGGTCGCTATAAAACGTGCCGACGAGGCAATGTATCTCGCCAAGAAATCCGCCGTACCACAGGTCGTGGTGATTTAGCCGGATAAGCTTCGTAACGTCGCCGGAAACATCGACTGAGGGGCAGGGTTGAACCTCTAACAAAATTCGTCGACATTGCCGCCCCGGCGCTCACCTCCCTTATCTGCACCGGCGGGTGGCGCCGGGTCCGGACTCTGCTTCTTCGGTGGCGGCTTTTTGCGTTCGGCATTCACCGCCTTACTCCGACTCACGGGGACAAGTTTGTGCGGACCAATTTTATCGACCATCACTACTCCTTCTGGCGGACAACCACTTGCCAGTACCGGGCTCTCCTCGCTGCCTGGCCACGGGCAGTGCCGCTTTTTCCGAGCCTCTAGGTTAAGCGACCCAGTCAGTCAGGCGTACACGTAGCCTGGCTAAACTCTGCCCATGAATCTGCGACACACGTGATTCAGAAACCCCCATAATCACGCCAATTTCCTTCAGGTTTAGCTCTTCGACATAATAAAGTGACATCATCAGCTGCTCTTTCTCGGGCAGCGAGCCAATAGCCTGTGTCAGCGCCTGCTGAAACCCGGCTTGCTCAATGACTGCGACGGGGGTGGAGCTTGCGTCGGGCTCCCCCTGCTCACGCTCATCCAGTGAGGTCATACGAATCCAGGTCAGTTCCGTTGCGACTTTCTGATATTCTTCCAGTGACAGGCCCAGCTCCCGGGCGATATCCCGGCCTTTGGCCACAGTGCCCGTTCTGCTTTCCGCAGTATGGATGGCTTTAGTGACCTGTTTCATTTTTTGCTGCAATGAGCGGGGCACCCAGTCATTCCGCCGAACTTCATCCAGCATTGCGCCCTTGACACGTATCGAGGCATAGGTGGCGAAACTCGCACCCTGCGAAGCATCGTAACTCTCGCTGGCCTTTATCAATCCGAGCAAACCCACCTGAATCAGATCATCCAGTTCTATTGTGGGCGGCAGCCTTGCCGACCAAAAAAGCGCGATCCGCTTCACCAGCGGCAGATACTCAGTGACCATGTCGTCAAGATTCTGGGCCTGGTTCTGCTGATAGGCATTGGCCTCATTCATAATCAGGCCTCGGCGACCATGCCACTAATCCTTATCAATCGTTCAACAAAGAAACCGAGCCCGCCGTGACAGGGGTTGGAACCCATGTTGTCGTTCACATGACCAGCCAGCTTGACCAGGGCTTTCGCCGATTTACTGCGAGGATAGGATTGCACTACCGCGTTCTGCTGCTGTACGGCTTTCCTTAGATAGTCATCCCGGGGAATCGCACCCAGATAGCCCAGTTGCACATCAAGAAAGCGATCCGTGACACGGCCAATCTTGTCAAACAACTGCCGGCCCTGGAGATCGTTTTCCGTCATGTTTGCGAGAATATGAAAACTTCGAACTTCGTGCTCCTTACTCAAGACCTTGATCAGCGCATAGGCATCAGTTATCGAGCTCGGTTCATCGCAAACAACCACTACAACTTCCTGACACGCACTGGCAAAAGTCAGCACGCTGGTTTCAATTCCCGCACTGGTATCAACTATGAGATCGTCAACGGGGAAGCTCAGTTCGCCGAAAGTTCTTATCAATCCGGCCTGTTGCTGGCGCGTCAGCGACGCCATACCCGAGACCCCGGAAGAGGCCGGCACAATCCGGATACCGCACGGGCCCTCCACGATAATTTCCTCTAGTGTGCGCTCACCTGAGATGACGTGCCGGATATCGTATTTTGGCTTCAAACCCAGAGCGATATCAACGTTAGCGAGGCCCAGGTCTGCATCAAACAAAACCACCGACCGCCCCAGCTTGGCCAATCCCACCGCAAGATTGATTGACACGTTGGTCTTGCCAACTCCGCCTTTGCCACTCGTTATAGCAATAATTTTCATGGTAAGAGGAGTCAGCATCTGCTCCAGCCCCTGAGCTTGATTGTTCATATCGTCCCTAGATCGCCATGGAGGAAATAGCCGCGCCCTGTCGCGCCCGGCCAGGCTCAGCATCTTTGCGAGCGGCCATATGCTCTACTGCTGCATTGACAAGATACTCAGCGCGGGCCGGCATGATATCTTCCGGCACGCGCTGCCCCACACTAAAGTAAGAGAGTTTCAGTCTGTTCTTTATTGCTGTATCCAGAACGCCGCCGAGATTGGTAGCTTCATCAAGCTTGGTAATAATCGCCCCGGACAACGCGTCACTGCCAAACACGCGTACCACTTCGTTCAGCGACGAGGGCTGCGCCGTAGCCGACAACACCACATGGGTCTCAATGTCATAACCCACAGAATTAAGCGTTTGAAACTGTTCGTAGAGTCGAATATCGCGCTGACTCATACCCGCAGTATCAATGAGCACCAATTTCTTTTTGGCCAGTTTCGCCAGCGCAGCTTCCAATTGCTTTGCATCAGTTGCCACTACCACGGGAATACCCAGATAATTCGCAAAAGTGGCCAATTGCTCCTGGCCGCCAATGCGGTAGCAATCGGTTGTCACCAATGCCACCTGCTTGCCACCGTGACGCAATACTGACCGGGCGGCCAACTTGGCGATCGTTGTTGTCTTGCCGACGCCGGTAGACCCGACCAGCGCAATAATATTATTGCTTTTGGAGAGACTATCTTCCTGCACCTGGATACGGCCCGTCAGAGAACCCAGAGCACTGCGCCAACTGTCTTCAAGCGAGCGCCGGGCGGGCAGCCGGTCCACTATGGAACCGCACAAGGCGCGCGAAACACCCAACTTGCTCATCCTCTTATACAGTGTAGCGTTCACCGTCGGGCGGTCTGCCACGTCACGCAGGGTCATTTGCGACAGCTCACCTTCTACCAGCCCTCGCAGCTTTTCCAGCTCACGCTGCAACTCGACCAGCGAGGGTGCTTCCTGCTCCACCTCGCTATCACTCAACTGCGAGGAAAAATTGTCCGCAAGTGCCGCCTCGTCAAAATCCCTGGCGGCAACCAGTTCAACAAGCCCGTTGACTTTCTTATTGGAAAGTATCACCGCATCAGAGCCCATCTCTGCCCGAATTCGCGCCATAGCCGTTCGGCTGTCTTTCTCCAAATACCGCTTAATCTTCATAACTCACCTTGCTTGTGAAGTTCCCACTTCCATCGCCCTACCTGCATCAGGCCGCGCGATACCTTATTGTGGCAATAGGCGATTTCCCAGGGTTGCCACTACTTTTAACTGCTTGCTCGCAGGTATTTCCTCGTAGGCGAGAATGTATAAACTGCTCATCCTGCCCTTGAGTAATCTCGACAAAAACAGCCTTATCTTGCTGGAAACCAGCAGTACAGGTACTTTTCCCGCGGCCTCCATATTTGCGGCCGCAGACGCGAGCTGAGTAAACACATTCTCGATCAGGGTCGGCTCCAGGCCGCCACCGCCTGCCTGCATCGCATTTTGCAGAATCTGCTCTAACTGTGAATCCAGCACCACGACCGGCAGTTCATTATCAACGCCGGACACCGTCTGAAATATGGTCCGCCCCAGGGCGATGCGGGTCTGACTTGTCAGCACATCCGTGTCCTGGCTCCGCTGGCCGTGGTCGGCTAGCGCCTCCGCTATAGTTCGGGTATCCCTTATTGGAACACCTTCCTCGAGCAGGTTTTGCATCACTTTTGTGATTTCCCCCAGCCCCAGGGTTTTCGGCGTCAGACTCTCCACTACACGCGGTGAGGTCTTGGCCAACTTATCCAACAACTGTTGCACGCTGTCTTGCCCGATAAGCTCGTATGCATGATTTTTAATCAGCTGACTAAGATGCGTTGCCAACACTGTACTACTGTCCACAACCGTAAAACCCAGTGCCTGGGCCTCATCCCGATCGGCGAGCTCGATCCACACCGCGTCCAGCCCGAAGGTGGGATCCTTTACCGCAATGCCGGGCAACTGCCCCTGCAACTGCCCGGGATTGATCGCCAATTCTTTACCCGGATACACCTCGCCCTGACCTACGGTTACATCGTGAAACGTTATTCTGTACTCATTGGGGGCAAGGCTCAGGTTGTCTCGTATATGTACTGCGTGAACCAGGAAACCAAGTTCCTGGGAGAGCTTCTTGCGAACGCCCTTGATCCGGCTGAGTAGCTCTCCCCCCTGATTTTTGTCTACCAGAGATATCAGCCTGTACCCGACCTCAAGACCAATCTCATCGATCGGCAGAACATCGTCCCAGCTCAGTTCGCGCAGCTCTGGTGCAGGCCTGGGCTCTTCGATTTCTTCCACGAGAAGAAGCTCACTTGCCTGCTGCTGCGTCTGCAGATATCCCATTGCACCCAGCATGCCGGCGATCGACAAAAAGACCAGGTTAGGCATGCCTGGCACCACCCCCATAATGCCGATGAGCGCTGCGGTCGTGTACAGCACCACCGGTTTGCCAAACAGCTGCGCTACCACAGCCTGCCCCATGTCCTGCGCATCCGATACCCGGGTTACAATGATCGCCGCCGCCGTAGACAACAGCAGGGATGGAAGCTGGGCCACCAGGCCATCTCCAATTGTGAGCAATACATAATTGTGGGCTGCGACACTTGCGCTCAGATCATACTGCAGTACGCCAACGGAAAAGCCGCCGATTATATTGATAAACAGGATCAGGATTCCTGCAATCGCATCACCGCGAACGAACTTGCTGGCACCATCCATCGCCCCATAGAAATCCGCTTCACTTGAGATTTCGGTCCGGCGCAACAGCGCCTGTTCCTGCCCTATCAGCCCGGCGTTGAGATCGGCATCAATTGCCATCTGCTTGCCAGGCATTGCATCCAGCGTAAAACGGGCAGTAACCTCGGATATGCGCCCCGCACCTTTGGTAACCACAACAAAATTGATAATTACCAGGATCGCGAAAACCACCAGGCCTACCGCATAACTTCCGCCCACCACAAACTCGCCAAATGCTTGAATGACCTTACCGGCAGCTCCCGGCCCGGCGTGCCCTTCCAGCAGGACCACCCTGGTCGAGGCCACGTTCAACGCGAGACGCAGCAAGGTCGCTATCAACAGTACCGTGGGAAAAGCGGCAAATTCCAATGGCCGTTTCGCATAAACCGCAACGAGCAAAACGATTATTGCCAACGCTATGTTGAACGTAAAAAACATATCTAGCAGGAATGGTGGCAAGGGCATTACCAACATCAGCAACATCATCAACAGCAACACCGGTGTGCCCAGACCGGTCAGAAACGAGAAGCTCCCGCTGTTGATTGCACCCGTAGACGTCGCTTCAGCCATTAGCAGGCTCTCCCGCGTCGTCCATCAAATCACTGTACTCGTCCGGGATCTGCAGATCTCCGGGCGGCGCCGTATAGGTGTTGCTCTGACGCAACTGGTATACATAAGCCAGTACCTTAGCGACGGCCATGTACAAATTCTGTGGAATTTCTTCTCCTATTTTGGCCGATGCGTGCAACGCCCGTGCCAGCGGCGGCGCGGCATAAATTGCCACATTATTTTCAATTGCCACGCTGCGAATACGCAACGCGACAAGATCGCGCCCCTTGGCCACGACCTTGGGTGCTGAACCCGGAGTCTCATCATATTTCAATGCGACCGCATAATGCGTTGGGTTGGTAACAACCACATGGGCTGTGGGTACCGCTTCCATCATTCTGCGCTGGGATATCTCGCGCTGCAGTGCCCGGATACGACTCTTCACTTCCGGCCTGCCGTCTGTTTCCTTCATCTCATCACGCACTTCCTGCCGGGTCATCTTGAGCTGACGTTTATGGTTCCAGAGCTCAAACGGCACATCAAAAACCACTATAAAGACCAGTGCTGAGCTCAGTGCCACCAGGCCCCACAGCAGTATCTCCAGCGCATAGGCGGTCGCCGTGTAGGGTGAATTGATACCGAGCTGAAGAATGGTACCCAGGTACAGATCGAACAGTATGAGCGTGGCGACTATCACCAGCACAAACTTGAACAGCGCCTTCAACAATTCCAGCAGGCCCTTGGCAGAAAAAATTCGCTTCAGGCCTGTCAGCGGATTCAATTTCTCCGCTTTGAATGCCATTGCCTGAAAACTGAAAGACCAACCCCCCATGCACAATGGGCCCAGCAGCGCACCGAGTATCATGACCCCGAGAAAAGGTGCAAAGATCAGCAATGAAGAGACCGCCATCTGGGAGAACTGCGTGGTGATTGCCGATTTGTCGAATGCGGCCTGGCGCCCGAATGTGAGCGTGGATTCCAGCAGGTCCATAAACCCGGTAGAAATTCCGGCCCCCAGAGTGATGAGCCCGGCCGCAGCAACGAGCAACGAGAGCATAGTGTTGAGCTCTCGCGAACGGGCGATCTGCCCCTTCTCGCGAGACTGCCGTAAGCGGCGCTCTGTCGGCTGTTCTGTCCTTTCATTCGTATCCTGATTGTCAGCCATGGTGCCCCGCTACCCCAGCAACCACAGAATGTGAGCAAGACTGTTATCAAAAAACTCCTGTAGCATCGAAAACATTGAGGGCATCGAGAGAAAGATAAACATGAACCCCACCCCTATAGTGACGGGGAAACCCACTGCGAAAATATTCAACTGGGGCGCGGCCCGGGTAATAACACCAAACGATATATTAATGAGCAGTACTGCTGTCAGCGCAGGCAACGCCAACAACAAGGCGCCGGCAAACATCTGGCTGGCCCACAGCACTACATTCATGAGGAAAGCACCGTCCACCGATAAAACACCTACCGGAATCAAGGTAAAACTGTCCGCAAGAATCTGTATCAGCACCAGATGCGCATCGATTGCCAGAAAAATTAACGTGGAAAGAATGACGTAAAGTTGGCTGAGCACTGGCACTTGAACTCCATTCTGAGGATCGACAGACATTGCAAAACCAAGTCCCATGGTCATGGCCAGCGACTGGCCCGCTATGACGACAGCGCCAAACGTCATTTGCAGAATAAACCCCATTGATACCCCTATAAGTATCTGCTGGGCAGAGAGCAGAATTCCGCCTGCCCCCACGGGATCAACCTGCTCCATCGGCGGTAGCAGAGGGGCAATAAGCGCAACAACCAGCACCGCAAGAAGCACTCTAGCCCTGACAGGAAAGCTGGCTGCGCCAAAAATCGGTGCCGCCAAAAACAGCCCCGAGATACGCAAAAATGGCCAATAGTAGCTCTGCAACATGGCCTGCAGCTGAATATCGGTATAGGGCAAGCGCTACCCCAACATCCCGGGAATTTCTGCAAACAAACGCACCGTAAACTCTGTCAGCAGACGCAACATCCAGGCCCCACAGAGCAGCAGTGCCACCGCCAGCGCGATCAGCTTGGGAATAAAGCTCAGCGTCATTTCCTGAATCTGGGTAGCCGCTTGAAATACGCCGACTACAAGTCCCACCGCAAGGGCAGACAGCAATAGCGGCGCAGCTAACATCATCGTCAGATACATCGCCTCACGTCCCACATCCAGCACTGCCTCAGGAGTCATCGCATTTTTCCTCAAGTAACAAAACTGGCCGCCAGGGTCCCTACAATCAAAGACCAGCCATCTATGAGAACAAACAGCATGATTTTGAAAGGTAAGGAGATCAGCATCGGAGACAGCATCATCATACCCATCGACATCAACACGCTGGCAACGACCAGGTCGATAACAAGGAAAGGCACAAAAATGAGAAATCCAATTTGAAAAGCTGTCTTCAACTCACTGGTCAGAAAAGACGGCAACAACACTTTTAGCGGAACATCGTCGGGGCTCAGGAATTCGCCATAGCCGCCCAGCTCGGCAAACATAATCAGGTCCGCTTCTCTGGTCTGATTCAGCATGAACTCCCTGAATGGTAGTTTGGCGAGATTGAGAGCCGACTCGAATCCAATCTGCTCGTCGAGATAGGGCTTAAGCGCGGTATCGTAGGCCTGATCCAACACCGGCGTCATAATGAACAGACTCAGAAATAGCGCCAGACCGAGAATGATCTGGTTTGATGGCGTTTGTGCGGTTCCAAGCGCCTGCCGCAAAATAGCCAGCACAACCAGAACACGCGTAAAAGACGTCATGGTAATAAGCATTGCCGGCAACATAGTCAGCATAGACATCAACAGCAGGATTTGTATGCTGACCGAATAGTCGCTCCCGCCAGCCGCTGTCGGTGTTACCGATAACAGTGGTATCGTCGGTTGTGCGCTCGCCACCTCAGGCAGCAACAGCACACCCAGGATTGCAAGTAACTGATACAACCTCATTGCGAGTCCCTGCCTTGCAGCGACGCGCCCAGCACCGAAGCGAAATTTCCGTTTTTACCCGCAGACGCCGCACTGTCCAAAATTGGCTTGTCCAATACATGAAGTGTGCGTATACAACCGGTGGTAACACCCACCAGTAACTGCTGCTGCCCGGCCTCAAGCAGTATGATTTTCTCGCGTGTACCCACACGGCTGGAGGCCAGGATACGAATCGGGCTCGAGCTGGATAAGGGCAGCCCATTGAGTTTTTTCAGCAAAAATAAAACACCGAAAATTGCGCCAAAAACAAGAATGAGAGAACCCAGCACCTGCAGCATATAGGCGCCACCCAGCAAACTGGTTGCGCCCGCAGACTTTTCGGTTTCGGCCCAGGCTCCGGCTGTGTACAAAGCAGGAACCAGCCACCGACAACCGCGGCACAAGGTGTTGGACAGGTGCAGGTGTTTCACCTCAATTTCTTCAGCCGTTCTGACTGGCTGACAACATCGATCAGGCGCAGGCCAAATTTGCCATCGACCACGACCACTTCTCCGCGTGCTATGAGCGTGCCGTTTACCAGCAGGTCCAGAGGTTCGCTCACAGCGCGGTCCAACTCTACAACAGACCCCTGATTAAGACTTATAAGCTGCCTGATCGGCATACGACTGCGGCCTATTTCAACGGACAAAGTCACCTGCACATCAATTAGCGCGTTCAGATCAATCTCGGCAGAGGGTGCCACACCCAGTGAGGCAGGCTCTTCCTCCAACTCTTTCAGCGGAACAGGCTGTTCTGCAGTACTGGATTTACTCTGTTGCCGCTGCAGGACCCGTTCTTTGAGAGCAGCCCGCTCCTCCTCAAGCCTGGCTTCAGCCTTTTCTTCTTCCGCCGTTTCTATCGTCGAGCCTTCCATCAAATCCCCTCAAATTTTATTCTGTAATATCAAATGACGGCGCCAGAAGCTCAGTCACTTTCACCGACTTGTTGCCATTGAATGCTCCGTGTATGCCGCTACAAAACGGACTGCCCTCTACATACATCAGCACTTCATTCGGGCCGCTCAACGGAATTATCGACCCTTTTTTTAACCCCAGAATTTCGGCGATGCTAACTGTCCCGGAAGTAAATGCCGCGCTCACCTCCAGTTCTATTGTCGGTAACTTGCCGCGAATATGCGTTTCCCAATCAGCGCTTCCCTGTCGCGCCGGCACCTTTGTCGCAGTACTTGCCAACTTCTGCCTTACCGGCTCCAACAGCGCATAGGGCACCACCCATTCGATAACGGAACTCCAGCCAGCAATCGTCAGCTCGAAGGTGAAGGTGGCGGCCCACTCGTTAACGGCTGCCAACTGGAGGAATTCAGGATTGCTTTCTGTCGACACAAGTTCCGCGGTCAGCGAGATCTTGTCCGCCCATGCAGCCTGCAGCGTTAGCAGGAACCGCGTCGCCAACACTTCATTTATGCGTCTCTCGGTTGGCGTAAGGTCATTTCCCGGATGCCTTTTTCGCTGACTCCCCGAGGTTCCGCCGAAGTATTGATCGACCAGAAACGACAGCAACTCTCCGGAAATCACCAGATACGAATCACCATTGAGCGGGAGTGTTCGCACAACATTGATTAAAGAGGGATCCGGGATGGCGTGCAGGACATCGTCAAGCCTCACCAGATCAACCTTCCTCGCTTCTACCTCTACTGGCATCCGGAACAGCTCCCGAATTCCACGGGCAAGCCCCAGTGCGTGCTTCTCATTAACTGTTTTGAGGCCCGGCATCTGGGCTAACAGGGATTGTTCCCGGGTAGCAAAATCAAATGGGCGACACTGGGTATCGCCACTGCCATCGTCCAGCGGTAAGTCACCACTGGACACGCTTTCCATCAGCGCATCCAGCTCGCCCTCGGATAGAATCTCCTTGGAACTCGTCGACACTTACTGAACCACGAAGCCGGTAAAATAGACGTTCTCAAGCCGGAAAGCGCCTTTCGCCCTGACCACTTTGTTGATCGAGTCCAGTACCTGTTTGCGGAGCCCATCCTTACCCTCTACGGTAGCCAGTGAGGGATAGTCCTGGTCACTCAACAACAGGATCAAGTCGTTTCTAACCGCCGGCATATTGGCTTCTACTTTGTCGATGACAGCCTGATCGAAAGACATGACCTGCATTTCGATCTGCAGGTACCGGGTGCGCCCATCCTGCTCAAAATTAATCAGAAAGGCAGGCGACATGGCAAAGTAGATAGGCTCGGCATCCGGGTCCAGCTCAACAATCTCCTCCTCAGTGGCAACACCTTCCAGTTCGGCGCCGGCGACGGGTTCGGCGGCACCTCCGCCGCCCAGGGCGAAGTACATTCCACCGGCGCTAGCCGCTATCAACAAAATGGCCACTACGGCCAGGATAAGTATTTTCTTCTTGCCACCGCCGGTCGCCGGCTCGGCATCCTGCCCCTTTGCCAGATCCAGGTCTTCGTTCGTTGTCGCCATACCCCACACCCACTACTACACCAGAACCTGATTGGCCCTGCGCCCTGAGCAGTTACTAAGCAATTACCATGCCTATATATATTTTCTATATATATCAATGAGTTAAATTATGGGGTTTAGGATCTGTCATTTTTTTGACAGAGGAAAAGCAGATTATCAGACGTTTGACTCCACTCGCCGCGGCGCACGAGTAGCCACCAGGGAGGGCAGTGGGACAGAAACCGTCAGGCGTAGTAGTCGACCAGTGCGCTGGCCATACCAGCCCCGGGCAGATAGCTTGATGCGTCCGGCAGACCGGTCTCAGAACCGTCTGCTTCCTGGGCCTGAAGGGCTGCAACCGCATCACTGGCCTGCCCCCCATTGCGCTGACCCGACTGAGACTGATCGGATACAGAGCTCTGTGTAAGCTGCAGGCCGCTTTGCTCAAACATTTCGCGCAGGCGCGGCATCGCCTGCTCGATAGCGTCCCGGGTGGTGCCCTGCTGAGCATGAAACGTGATCGAGGCTTTGTCGCCGTCAGTCTGGATGTCAATTGCAAGATGCCCCAGCCCCGCCGGATTGAGTTGCAAACGGGCTTCGCTCGCACCGTTTTTGACCAGCAGGCTAACCCTGCTGGCCAGCTCATCGCCCCAACTCTCATGTCCCATGGGCAGGGACATTGATTCAGTACGGGGCATCGCTGCGTCACCGCCTGGTGGCCTGGGTGTGTTCAGCGCAGGCGCGGCAGACTGAGAGGCTGCCGCAGCCAGACGCGAGGGTGCCAACTCGACTGAATCCACAACCTCGGAATAGTGCTGCCCACTGTCCGGTCCGGCGGAGTGACGACCCAGCCCCGGCTGCAGTTCGTTCGCAGAAATCACACCGTCCAGTGCGGTGTTATCGGCCACCACAGGGGCGGAGTGACCGACAGCTGACGCTACTACCGCGGGCCCGGGCGCTGGCCGCACCATGGCTGAGGCGGCGTCGAGTTCATTCAGAGCGGGCTTAACAGAGATACCGCTTACTGCAATCGGCGCACCCACATCTGGCGCAACAGCCGGAGGTTGCCGCGTATCCGCTACTACAGCGGGCTGCACCCGCTCATCGGCCGCCATGTACGGCAGCTCAAGCTCACTCTCCCCTGCATCCAGCGGCGGCCCGTCGACCGCCAAGTGCGGCAGCTCACGCTCACTGTCCGTGGCCTCCAGCACTGGCCCCCCCGGCGTAACAACATCACCCGCGAAAACCCCGGCGCTATCTGCGTCGTCGTGCCCCGGCAAGAATTTGCCACTGTATTGCCGCTCGTTGCCGCCCTCCTCAACCGCCTGGTCAAGCTGCAAGCCCGTCACCTCCGGCGGGGACTGTCCGGCAGTTTCGTCCGCCAGAATGGCGCCAAAGCTGCCTGTGCGCCCGCTTTCCTGTGACGGTTCCGCAGCCGCGGTATCGCTGGAGACCGGTTTCCCGGTGCCAGTTGCAGCTGATGGCGCCACGTTGAGAATAGATACCACACCAGTACTCCTGCTCGTCTACTGATGTTGGAGCAAATATCGTGCCATCGGGTCTGGCCTGTGGGTTTCGATCAAAAATCGGCGCCGTTTCTGCCCATGGACTTCTCGTCCGCGTCGCGCTGTTCGGCCTTATCCCGGTCCCGCCGCTGGCCTGTCTGTAGCTGTTCAACCAGCTGATCCAGCGAAGAGCTACGCTGTGTCTTCTTCAGCCAGACCTCCCGTGCTGAGTCCAGGCTCTGCTGCGACATACCGCTTTCCTTACCCTGCTGCTCTATGGCCTGATTCAGGTTGGCAAGAAAAACACGGAAGTCCTGTAGTTGGCGGGCTGGCATGCCACCCTCGCTCATGGCCTCCAGTTTCTGTTCGTATTCGCGCTTGAACTGCTCCAACTGAGCCAATTGGTCACAACTGGCCTGATGTCGCTGCTGACTGAGCTTGAAATCAGTCGCTGATTTTTGGGTCGCAGCTTGTGCCACGCCGGCCACCCGGCCCATCTTCTCGGTCTTCATCAACTGCTACCACCCTCAGCGCCAACCAGTAACGCGGCCATCGACTCCAGGTCCGCCAGACTACTTGCCATACCTTCTTTACTGGCCTGGTCCTGGGAGATGAACCTACGGATATGCGGTGCGGCCTTGATAGCGCGGTCAATGTCATCATCGGCACCGTGCTGATAAGCGCCGATATTGATCAGATCCCTGTTCTGCTGGTACAACGCATAATTGCTCTTCAGTGCTCGCGCCAAACCCAGATGTTGGGCATCCACTATATTGGGCATGGAACGACTGACTGATGAATCCACATCTATCGCGGGAAACAGTCCGGAATCGGCAACCTGTCGCGACAGTACAATATGTCCATCCAGTATCGCCCTGGCCGCATCTGCAACCGGGTCATTGTGATCATCACCTTCCACCAGCACGGTATAAATCGCCGTGATAGATCCATTTCCCGGCCCGCTATTGCCCGCCCGCTCAACCAGGGTGGGAAGCAGGGAAAACACCGAGGGCGGGTAGCCCTTGGCCACTGGCGGTTCGCCCACCGCCAGGCCGATCTCACGCTGCGCCTGGGCGAAACGGGTCAGGGAGTCCATCAACAGGAGCACGCTTTTTCCCTGGGCACGGAAATACTCGGCTATCGCGGTGGCCCGCCAGGCACCATGCACACGCATTAGCGGTGTATCGTCCGCGGGCGTTGCCACGACGATTGCTTTGGCCAGCCCCTCGGCTCCCAGCGTGTTTTCAACGAACTCCCGAACTTCCCGCCCCCGTTCGCCGATCAGGCCAACCACAATCACATCTGCATCTGTATGCCGGGTCATCATGCCCAGCAACGTACTCTTGCCCACACCGCTACCGGCAAACAAACCCAGTCTCTGCCCCTTGCCAATGGTGAGAAGCGAGTTGATTGCCCGCACCCCCACATCGAGCGGCTCAATGATGGGGCTGCGATGAAGGGGATTTATAGACGCCCCCCGCAGTGCCACATGGTGTATGCATTTCGGGGTGCCGCGGCCATCCATGGCATTGCCTGCACCGTCAATGACCCGGCCCAGTAAACGCGCGTCTACAGCTACCGTGCTGCGGCTATTCAGCGGCACCACACGGGCACCCAGCCGAATACCGCTCAAGTGCCCCTCCGGCATGAGGAACACACTGCCGTCTGAGAAACCAACTACCTCGGCCTCTATTGAATGCCCTTCTTCGACAATGATTCGGCAGCGGCTGCCTATAGGTGCCTGGCAGCCAACGGCTTCCATTTTTATGCCAACCATCCTGACCAGCGAACCCTCTTCCTGCAACGGATAGCTGGCAATACCGGGTGCGACTGACGAAAGACTTGCAGCAATTTGCCGACTGCGCTGCTGGTGCCACTGTGCCACTCCCTGCACCATCAGTTCTCCGGCTGGGCTTCGCAGGCATCCAAAAGCCCGCTAATCATCATATCCAGCTGACGCTCAACAGAGGCGTCGACATAAGATACTGGCGTTTTAAGACGACAACCACCGGGCAAGATCTCACTGTCTTCGACAATTTTCCAGGAACTGGCTTCGATCAGTTCAGGGGCGAGCTGGCGGATATGCTCGGCGTCGGCCGGATTCAGATAGATTTCAACCTCGTCTTCGAGCGTTGAAAGTGTCGCCATCGCCTCGGCAACGGCAGTGGTCACCAGGCTGGAATCCAGTGTCAGCTCCCGACGAATGACCTGCCGGGCGATTGTCATGCTGGTTTTCACCAATTCCTGCGTGACGATCTGGTCCAGATCCTTATAGGGGGCGGCCATACCGTCAAGCAGCAGCGCCAGTCGATCCGCTATCAGCTTTGCTTCTGCCAGCCCCTGGGCGCGGCCCTCCGCCAGCCCCTGAGCCAGTCCGGCTTCCCGCGCGCGGGCCTGCTCCTCCGCCAGATCCAATTGTGGCTCGGGGGCAGGCTCGGACTGGTCGAAGCTCGGTAACTCCCACCGCAGGAACCCACCATCCCGATCAGACAAACTCGCCCTCTCCCTTACCCAGGAAGATCTCACCTTCATCGGACAATCGAGTGGCTATTTCGAGAATGCCTTTTTGTGCTCCCTCGACATCAGCCAGCCGGACAGGCCCCTTGGCGTCCATGTCCTCCTTGAGCATTTCAGCGGCCCGGGATGACATATTCTTGAAGAACCGCTCCTTAACCTGCTCATCCACACCCTTCAGGGCGATAACCAGGTTATCAACCGAAATCTCCCGGATAAGGCGCTGCATGCCCCGATCATCCAGCGCTGCCAGATTTTCGAAGACGAACATCAGTTCATGGACTTTCTCAGTCAGCGCCTCATCGATCTGCTTCATATTCTCCAGCAACTCACCCTCCAGCGTGGAATCCAAGCGCGCGAGTATACCCGCCGCTACATCCAGACCCTTAACCGTGGTGGGCGGCAATTTCTGATAATCGCCGAGCTGCTTCTCCAGCACCTGATCCAATTCATCCAGAGCGGATGGGTCGATCAGCTCAAGCTTTGCAATACGCAGTAGCGCATCGGTTCGCACTTCATCCGACAACAGTGCCAACACCTGCGCCGCGTGGTCGCTTTCCAGAGACGCCAGCACGATGGCCACTATCTGCGGATGTTCCTGTTGTATCAACCCAGCTACCGAGCGAGCGTCCATCCACTTCAGCGCATCCATCCCTTTGGTGTTAGCGGCCTGCATTACGCGACCCAGCATATTCCTGGCCTTGCTCTCACCCAGGGCCTGCACCATTACCCGGCGGGTAAAGTCTCCCGTGCCAATACCGATGGCGCTTATCTTGCCAACATTTTCTACAAATTCCTGCACAACGCTGACTATCTGCACATCGCCAACATGGGACAAGGTCGCCATGGCCTCGCCAACACGCTGGACCTCTTTTGGCTCCATGTGCTTCATCACCGCTGCCGCACCTTCCTCACCCAGACCCAGCAGGAAAATAGCGGCTCGCTGCACCCCGGAAAGATCCATCGCAGCCTCAGCCATCGGCAGCCACCCAATTTTTCACCACATGGGCCACCCGTTCCGGTTCATTTTGGACCATTGATCGCGCCAAAATGAGTTGTTGTTCATACGCCGGAGCTGCAGGCAAACCCAGCTGCTGCTGCCCCAGTGTCACCTGGTCCTCCCTCATCTGCATCCCGGTCTCACCATCATTGGCCAACACCCGCGGGCCACCACCGGGCGGAGCCGGCAGTTGTTTGCCCGAGGACTCCACACCAGCTTGCATCAGGGGCCGCAACACAGCGAAAACCAGGACTACAAAACCCAGCCCGGCCAGGGTTATTTTTGCAACCTTCCACACCCAGTCCTGCTCCAGTAATGACGGCTGTGGCATTGGCTCCAGTTCCGGTATCGCTACGAAAGACGCGCTGACGACATTGACACTGTCACCGCGCGCCGCGCTGAAACCCACGGCTTCCCGGACCAGTGAATTCACCTCGGCTAGTTGCTGCTCCGACAAGGGAACTCGCTCTGACTCACCGGACTCAGCCACCGCGTTTCGGTAATCCACCACCACCGCCACAGACAATTTTTTCAGACCGCCGGGAACCTCGCGGATATGGCTGACAGTCTTGCCCAATTCGTAATTACGCACTTCGCTTTTGCTGCTGCGGGTCGGCTGGGGGGCCTCACTCTCGAGGGTAACGTCTGCGGGCGATTCGCTGCCAACCGCTGTCTCGCGAGGCGGGTTATTGGACAGCGTTCCGGGTATGCCTTCGGCGACACCGTTCTGGGTCAGCTCCTCCGTCAACTGTTCGCTGCGGATATTTTTTTCGGGCATGAAGCTTTCACTGGTTCTTTCAATACTTGTGTAATCTACATCGGCGGTGACCTGCGCGCGAAAGGCACCTACCCCGAGTATGGGGGTGAGTATTTCGTTGATTCGCGATGTATAGTTTTGTTCCAATTGCTGAGTGAAACGGAGTTGCTCCTTGCTCTGGGCAAAACCATCGTCGCTGTTTTGCGAGGACAGCAGTTTGCCCTGATTGTCGACCACCGATACGCTCTCGGCGCTCAGACCCGGAACACTTGAAGCCACCAGGAACACTACGCCCGCCAGCTGCCGATCGGTCAGGGCGCGACCCGCATAAAGACTCACTAGCACCGAGGCGGCAGGCTTGCTAGCCTTGCGGACAAACGCGGACTGCGGCGGCAACGCGAGATGGACTCGAGCCGCCTTTACACTGTCCAGTGAAGCGATGGACTGGGCCAGCTCCTGCTCCAGGGCCCGATCGTAGCGCGCCCTTTCCATAAAACTACTGGTGCCCATCTGCTGCTCTTGATAAAGCGTACCGAACCCGGTGGGATCCTGCCCTGGCAGGCCTTCGCTGGCCAGCTGCAGGCGCGCCTGATGGACCTTGTCCGCCTGCACACTGACGACACCGCTGCCACTGCTGAAGCGGTAATCAATACCGCTTGCTTCAAGCGATTTTATGACATCGGTTGTCGATGCCTGCGTCATCTCCCCCAACAGCGGCACATACTCCGGTGTCATCGCCCAACGCACCAGGCTGCCACCCAACGCTATGCTGGCCGCGATGCCAAACAGCAAAACCACCTGGCGCATGGCCGGCTGGTTACTAATGCTGCTGAACCTGCTGAATATATTCTGAAAAGCTGATGCCATAATCTGGTCTTGTTGAAAATGTTCCGTACTACAGGCATAGAACTAACTGCCCACCCTTGCTTCACGTCCAAGCGGTAAATCCCGGCTCTAGACCTGCATATTCATGACTTCCTGATAGGCGTTCAAAAGCTTGTTTCTCACCTGATTAACTGCCTGAAAGGATATACTGGCTTTCTGCAGCGAGACCATCACCTCCGGGAGGGCCACATTGGGATCACCCGATTCAAATGCGGTCGCCAGCTGCTTGGCCTGATCCTGGGCTTCGCTCACCTGCGTGAGCGCCTGCTTCATCAGGGCTGAAAAATCCGGCCCATCCGTCGCGCCACCACCTTCCATCGGGGCGCTGCCACCGCCGGCCGCTGCAGCCATTATGCGCATCTGGGCCAGTACCTGGTTCATTTCCACATTGCTCACAACTGTCTACTCCCACTCATAATTACTAGCCTGCAGAGGGTATTGCCACACCCTGCTCTTTCAGTCGCGCCAGTTTGTAGCGCAGCGTTCGCGGGCTGATTCCCAGCCGCTCAGCCGCGGCCTTGCGCGACCCCTGTACATCCTGCAATGCCGCCACAATCAAGTGCTTTTCCCGGGCGCGCAGGTCACCATCCAGCGGCGCGGTCGCCTCGTTGTCGTCAGCGGATGGCGTTGTCTCGATTTCGGCGGGGCCCTCAAAGTAGATACCCCCTGCGTCGATCTCATTGCCGGTTGTCATAATGACTGCGCGCTGCACTGTATTTTCCAGTTCACGCACGTTGCCGCGCCAGCTATAGCGTCGCAGCAAAGTTTTCGCCGCGTCGGAAAAGTACAGCTTGCGTCCCTCCGAATGGCCCTGGAGAATCGCCAAGGCGAGGGGGACAATATCCTGCGGACGCGCCCGCAAAGGGGGGATGTGCAGGGGGAAAACGTTCAGGCGGTAGTACAGATCCTCGCGAAAGCGGCCGGAAGATACCTCCTCCCGCAAGTTGCGGTTGGTCGTAGCAAGCACCCTAACATCCAGCGCGATCAGCTTGCTCCCACCCAGTCGCTCCACTTCCTTTTCCTGCAGCACACGCAAGAGCTTCGCCTGCAGACCGATATCCATTTCCGAGATTTCATCCAACAGCAGCGTGCCGCCATTGGCCTGTTCGAATTTGCCGGCCCGCGCCTGGTGAGCGCCGGTGTAAGCGCCCTTCTCATAGCCGAACAACATGGACTCCAGCATACTCTCTGGAATCGCCGCACAATTAATAGCGAGAAACGGCTGCGCAGAGCGGGCGGAATGATGGTGTATATAACGAGCGAAAACCTCTTTCCCCGTACCGGACTCACCGCTTATCAGAACCGTGGCATCGGTGGCGGCAACCCGCCGGGACATCTCGCATAACTGGATTGATTTTGGATCCTCGGCCACCAGCCCAGCTGGCGCATTGTCGCTGCCACTGCCGAGGCGACTGACCATCTCCAGCAATACTTCTGCTTCAAATGGCTTGACCAGATAGTCTGTCGCGCCATCACGCATGGCCACAACCGCATTTTCAATACTGCCGTGTGCGGTTATCAGTACAAATGGCAATTCAGGGCGCCGGCTTCTCACTTCACGCAACAGCTCGTGCCCGTCCATATGCTCCATCTGCACATCGCTGATAACCACATCGAAAGCGGCCGCGTCCAGGCATTTAAGGGCCTCAAGGCCGTTGGCAGCGCTCTCGGCCTCGAACCCACCAAAGCGGATGGTTTCACACAGCGCCTCCCGCAGTGCAGCGTCGTCTTCGACCACCAGCGCTCTTGCTCGCCCATTCATGATTGCACCACCTCTGGCCTGGATTCCGGTTGCGCCACACTGTCCGCTAACCTGTCCGTTGCGATTGGCAGTGATATCAGGAACTCCGTACCCCCCGCTGCCCTGTTTTGTACACTGATGTCACCGCCGTGCTGGCTCACTGTACCCGCCACTACGGCGAGACCCAGCCCTGTACCCTGAATCCGCGTGGTAAAAAATGGATCGAAAACCCGCTCTATTATGTCTTCTGCAATTCCGGGACCATCGTCGCGCACTCGCAGCTGCAGCCAGTCACGGTTGAGAGCGCCAACCCACACATCCAGCGCAACCGAACCGGAAGAGGCCTCAATGGCGTTCATGGCCAGGTTACACAACGCCCCCACCAACTCGTCCCGATCACCAATGACACCTAGCGTGTTGTCTACCGCTGGCAGCGACAGTGTCGCGCCACTTTTAGCGAGCTGTGGCTTTATATTTGCCTCGAAGCTTGCCAAAACCTCGGCCAGGTAGACCAGCTCGCTGGCAGGTGCTGCGCCACGAACAAAACTCAACATACTGTCCACCAGGTTACTGATATGGCCCAGGCGCTCTCCCAGCCTCGAAGCGACCTTCGTCCGATCTTCCCGCACCATATCGGGCCTGTTTAACTGCGATAAGTAGAGCGTGGCTGAGCTGAGCGGGGTTCTTATCTGATGAGCCAAGCGGGCCGCCATCTCACCCAGTGCAGTAAGCCGTTTTCTCTGCTCGAGTTGCTCGCGCAACTTATGGTTTTCACTCACATCGGTTATCAACACAACATGATCACCGCTGGTGTCAAGTTGCCTGCTGACGAGTGATATTTTCTTTCCGGATTTGAGCTGCTTTTCCGGCGAGGGCAAGGTGCTCACAGCTACCGTGACTCGCGACAGCACATCGTCAAAGTGCAAGCCAACCAGTGGCTCGCCCAACAGGCCAATACCTTCAGGGTTAACGTCACGAATAATTTGATCGGCACCGATAATCAGCACACCGCCAGGCAGGGCCGAAACCAGGGAAGACAAGCGATGAGCGAGCCGCTCCTTTTCTGCCAACTCCCGCACCCGCGCTGAGCGCGCAACGGTCAACTCCGCGGTCAGCGCAGCGACCTTGGATTCCAGATCACGGTAAGATTCGCCAAGCTCGTTGGAAACCCTGTTGAATAATTCAAACGCCTGTTCCAACTCGCTGACCGAGGAGGGCTTAGCCGACACCATCGATTTTCCCCTGATTTTACTGGATGGCCCCCCTCAACTGCAGGTGCTCGCCCCAAATACATGTCCCGTCCAGAAATAGAGCAAATAGCGTGCCCTTTATTATATTTCCATTAAAAACAGTGACTTGTATTAATCAGCAAAAGAGAGCGTCAAAAATTTGTCAGCTCTTCAGGGCGCTCGATCGCATACTTGCGCATTTTTTCCACCAATGTCGTTCGCTGGATGTTGAGCATTTTAGCCGCCCGTGCGACCACCCACTCACAGCTTTCCAGCGCCTGCGTCATCAGACCGCTCTCGATATCGGCCAGGTAGTTTTTCAAATCGATTCCATCAGCCGGCAAACACACCCCCGCTGCGCCGGTCGGACCCGGAGGTATCTCCCCACCTACCGCCGGCGGACACTCCAGCTGCTCCGCGACCCAGTCGCGGTTCAGGCGAAACTTTTCCGGAAGATCCGACCACTTCACCAGCCGGTTCGGATAGAGAATTGCCAACCGCTCTACCAGGTTGGCCAGCTCACGCACATTGCCAGGCCAGAAATATTTGGCCAGCGCTGCCTGGGCGGAAGCATCGAGACGCGGCGAGCCACGTTTTTCCTGCGCAATGCGATGAACAAACCCTTTAATTAACATCGGGATATCTTCCACCCGATCGCGCAACGGAGGCATTTCTATCGGAAACACATTGAGGCGGTAGTATAAATCCATGCGGAATTTGCCCTCGCTCACCAGGTGCTCCAGATTCTGGTGCGTCGCTGCAACAATCCGGACATCAGCTTGCATACTGGTATTGCTACCCACTCTCTCGAACGTGTGCTCTTGCAATACGCGCAACAATTTCACCTGCATGGCCAGTGGCATATCGCCGATCTCATCCAGGAACAGCGTACCCCCCTCTGCCAGCTCAAAGCGGCCCTGTCGCGCACTGTAAGCACCTGTAAACGCGCCCTTTTCGTGACCGAACAATTCGGACTCGAGCAAATCAGGTGGAATCGCACCGCAATTAACCGGGACAAACGGCTGCTCGCGTCGCTTGGAGTAGTAGTGGACATTGCGCGCCACCACCTCTTTGCCGGTTCCGGACTCACCCAGGATGAGCACCGATGCCTCGCTGGGGCCCACCTGCCGAATCAGATTGCGAACGTGATCGAGGCCGCGACTGCTCCCCACCAGCGTGCGGAACAGATGGGACGAATATTCTTTCCTGAGAGGCGTGCGGTAACTCTGGAACAGGTCTGCTTTATGCAAAGCCCCGAGCACATCCTGATAACCCAGTTGCTCGGGTAGTATCCCCAGAACAAAGTCTTCAAGATCGGGGGGTATTGTTGCACTCGCACCGCAGGTCTCATGTAAAAAGCAGGGCAACGAGAGGCCCAGCGTTTGCAGGATAGTGGCGGTGCGCTCTATCAGTTCCAGAGCCGGCACATGCCTCACCAGAACGACTGCAGCGTCAGCCAGGCCACTGGGGTCCTCCAACAAAGTGTCGGGGTCGGCCACGCAATGGACCTTCCGATCGAGCAGCGTGACGATATTTGCTGTTTTTTCTACCGCGTCACTGTCTGGATCAACAATTACAACATGCTTATCCGGCTCCGACATGTAGTCTCACTATTCCTTAATGTATAACTCAAGATTCTTATGATTATCTGCGCTACTAATTCCCTGCCGGGCAAATACCACAAAATCGCGGGTTTATCGGCAGTGCGCCTCCGTTAAGGCCCCGGCACCATGCGGATTGCCTCGTGTTTACTGCTGCACCCCGCAGTCTTCGGCAATGGAAGGGAAAGCCGGGGCGCTCAGGAACAGGTCACCTGCGAGGATGGCGATTATTCACTACCCCAGCGGTAAGCTCAAGGTAATGTACGTCAAGTACTAGCAAATACAGTGGCGGCCGTTTTTTTTAGCCTCGTACAGCCCACTGTCGGCGCGCCTGAGAAACTCGTCCCAACCTTCACCCACACGACGGCAGGCGACCCCTATACTGAGCTGCGGAACCAGGCCGGCTGTGGCCAGCGCCCCCACAGCCGTCATGATCTGGCCCGCCGCCGCACGCGCACCGGCCAGACCTGTCCCCGGCAGCATGGCCAGGAATTCATCGCCACCGTAGCGAAACATCAGGTCGGAATTGCGCAACTGCCGCTGGATTGTGCCAGATATCTCGCGCAGGACCTCGTCAGCACCCACATGACCAAGCTGCTCATTGATAGCTTTGAAGTGATCGACGTCTATCATCGCCACCGACAGCTCATACTCATAACGCTGTGCCCGCTCAACCTCCTTGGGCAGTAGATCATCCAAGGCCGTGCGATTCATCACCCCGGTAAGGGAATCGTGAAAAGCCACTTTTTCCAATGCCAGGTAATCGAGGGCATTGCGGATACTATGGACCAGCTCCCCCAGCGACTGCTCGACTACCAGCAACAGGGCATCGTGCAAGCGGGCCTGAGCGCTAACGGTAACTTCACCCAGGTAACGCTGCTCCAGACGCAGCACATAGTGTGCCTTGTGCCGCCTTGGGTCGCCGCTGGCAAGCGTGATATTTTCGTCCGGATGAGCGTACTCGACTACCACGGAGGGCAAATACGCCTCCAGCCACTGGGCGTACCGGCTTACCAGCACGGCGACATTCTGGCCCTCGCGCAACGCCCGATGCAGAGCCAGTAGCGAAGAATCGGTCAGCGGCCGGGATTCATTACCCAGCGCATGGGTCGATCCGGGATTTGCCGCTCTGATGACATCTGTTGCCACTTCTTTCATTCAGGAATATCTCTTACCTACTGTTATCACACGGCTAACTAGAGCAAACATCATGCCAATCAAATAGCAGCAGAAAACGGCGATTTTAGCTCAACTTGGCCGAAAATGGGTGCCAGTTACAGCTGTTCCGTCATATTTATGACACAGGCAAGGGGGGTAAAACAATGGTCTGGGCAAAAACGCCGGATTATTGACGGGCGTATCAGGCCTTGCCGAGAAGGCGACTGGAGCTCGTATCCACAGTACTGCCAGCGCCGGAATAGGTGGCCGGGACTGCCGCGTCAGACTGCCGCAGAATGCCCAATGCCGCTGTCGTATGCTGCTGCTTGCGCGCAATCACACGCCCATTATTGCGATTGGCCTCGTGACACTGCCGGGCGAGCTCCTGCAGCTCTTGTGTGCGCATATTCACGTCTGCTGACACGCCATCGGGATACCCCGGCAGCGCCTGCCCCATTCGCGCAAGCCACTCCCGACGCTGCTTCGCAGCATCCGAGTGGCGCTCCAGGATCAGGACTTTGCGGCCGGTAACCTCTTCCAGGGCAGGGATATCACGGTCCAGCAGCGCTGCACGCTCCAGCGCCAGGATATCGCGCAACTCGCGCAGACAGTCCAGTTCCAACTCGAACAAACCAGCCAATTGCTGCTCTGCAGCAGTATCGCTAGAAAAGGTCATTCTCTACATCCAGCAAACGCTGCACGATCTTCTCCGCATCGACCTGATAACTGCCCTGCGCGATCGCCGCCTTGATCGCTGTCACGCGATTGCTGTCCACGTCCGGCATGGCGGCCAGACTCTCTTCAAGACGCAGCAGTTGGGCCGCAGCCCCAGTCAGGGTAACCGTATCATCTGGCACCGCGGGGGCACCGACAGCCGCGGCCTTTCCAGGCACAGCCTCAAACTTACCCGAAACCTGCCCACTGCGAGCGGAACTTTGGCTGACATCGGCTTGCGGGGCTCTGATACTCATTGTTATCCCTTTAATTACCAAGATTCGTATACTTCGTACTTAATTATCGTCCGCTGCGGCAAAAACTTTAGTGTCAGGCACTGCCCACTTCAATATACCGTGACTGTCCCGTCGGCATTGGCCACCCCTTCTACGACCTGCCCCGAGCTCAGGTTCGTCACCCGCAGCTGATCACCTGCCGCCGCATCGGCCTGGGCCTTGCCCTGCATCTTCACCTGAAATCCGCCACCGCCACTCAACAGGGTGACAAGATTGCCGCGCTTTATCACTTTGGGCAAGCGCACCTGACTCAGTTTGATGGGCGAGCCAGCTTCAACCGAGCGCACCAACTCCATTCCAACAATATCGTCTATCTCCAGAATAACACCATTGAGCGGGGTGTCTGCGGCGACATGCACCAGCTTCAGGTCCTCCGAGCCCACCAGGCTGCGATTCGCCAGAGGCCTCACCAGCACAGGGATAACGCGCTGTACCAGCACCTCGGCTCGCAGATAGATCGTCCAGGGCTGCTGCCCCGCACACCTGACCCCGACACTGACATTACCGGTCACTTTATCCGCCTGCACAGGAAAGGCACTCAGTGACTGATCGCACAGCGGTAACTTCAGACCGGGGTCGAGGGCCTGGACAGTCACTGCCACATTCTCAAAGCCCCGACTAAGCGCCTCGTTTCGGGATGTACTCTCGACGGCCTCCACGATGCTGCTCAACGGCTGCTGCTCAAATCCAGCGAGCACAACCGGACTAAACACCAGGATTACAGCCAGACGAAAACACGCGCTGCGCCAAAAAATTGTCATTCTTCCCCAATACTTCATTGATAAGTAAGACAAAGCATTTTTCATGCCAGTATCCCTGAGCGCTCACACGGTATCGGCGAAGGGGCGGCAATGCTTGCCGCTTCGGCTGCGAGTTGCCGCCCAGGGAGACATAAGCCACACAAAAATATCTCTATCTCATTGTTATATATAGAGTTTTTAAGTTGGCACGATTTGTGAATAACAGTTAGGCAGTAGGAGGAAATATATATGCAAATGATCGACACTGTATTTGGCGTCTCACCCGATGCACTAAGCCTGCGCTCGCGCCGGACCGAGCTGATAGCGAACAATATTGCCAATGCCGACACGCCTCATTACAAAGCGGTGGACGTTGATTTCAGGGCTGCCCTGGCGCAAGCGCGCAGCGGCCTCACCACCGCCAGCCTGCAACAGACCGATGCGCAGCACATCGGCGGCACTGGCCCAGCCGGGCTGGGCGCAGACGTTCGCTACCGCATGCCCAATCAACCCTCCCTGGATGGCAACACTGTCGAGGTCGACCGGGAACACATAGCCTTTATGGATAACGCAATTCGTTACCAGGCCAGCCTGAATTTTCTGAACGGAAGAATCCAGGGCCTGCTGTTGGCGCTGAGAGGGGAGTAGAACATATGAGCATATTCAATGTATTCAACGTCTCCGGATCGGCATTGGCGGCACAAAGCGTACGACTGAGTACCATCTCCAGCAATCTGGCCAATGCAGAAGTGGTCAGCGGCAGCGCCGAAGAGGTCTACCAGGCCCGGTATCCGGTGTTTGCTGCCACCCTGAGCAGCGCCGTCAATGCGGAGGAAGCACGCGGTGTTCGTGTCGACCGGATAGTGCAGAGCGCAGAGCCCGCTCGCAGGGAGTTCTCACCCGAGCACCCAATGGCAGACGAAGCCGGCTTCATTTACTACGCCAACGTAAACACGGTAGAAGAGATGGCCAACATGATCTCGGCATCGCGATCCTATCAAAGCAATATTGAAGCCATGAACACAGCCAAACACCTCATTTTACAAACCCTTAATCTCGGCCGCTAAGGACATTACGCGCATGGAAACCGTAACAGGTATCAGTGAACTCTTTCCGTCGAGCACGGTGTCTACCAGTAAGGGCAATGACGAACTGGGGCAGGAGGATTTTATGGCCCTGATGGTGGCACAGCTGGAGAACCAGGACCCCAGCAAGCCCATGGATAACTTCGAGTTCCTGGGCCAGATCGCGCAGTTCGGCATGGTCAGCGGCATCCAGGAGCTGCAAACCGGCCTGGGCAGCCTGGCAAACGCCCTCCTGTCCAATCAGGCGCTACAGGCGGCCGACCTGGTGGGGCGGGATGTCGTCACCGGCAGCAACATTGGCAGGTTGCCAGCGGAGGGCGAGCTAAGTGCAGAAATAGACCTGCCCAGTGCGGCGGAATCCGTCACACTTTATGTGCAGGACGCAAGCGGCAACCTGGTATTCAGTCAGCAGCTGGGGGGGGCGCCCAGCGGGCCTCTTCAGACTCGCTGGGATGGCACGGACGCAGCGGGTGAGCGCCTGCCAGCCGGCCAGTACCGGGTCAGCGCCGAGGCGCAAATCGGCGGACAGAACCAGGCCCTCAGCGTATCCACGCTGAACCGGATCGAGTCCGTCACACTCGATCCCAGCGGGACGTCCATGCTGTTGAATCTTGCAGGTGGCGCTCAGGTTGACATGTCGGAAGTAAAACAAATTTTCTAATCTAAATATCGGCCACACAGGAGAAGTCTCATGGCATTCGATACGGCAATATCAGGCATCCGGGCGGCAACAGCTGATCTGGGGGTCATCGGTAACAACATCGCAAACAGCTCCACCACAGGTTTCAAAACCTCCAGGGCAGAATTTGCCGACATTTATGCCACCAGCCTGCTGGGGGCTGGCGGCAACGCGATCGGCCAAGGGGTTGCCCTGGCCGGGGTCACCCAGGAATTTAGCCAGGGCAATGTCAGTTTTACCAATAATGCCCTGGACCTGGCGATCAGTGGCAACGGCTTCTTTATGCTCAGCGACGATGGCGCCGCTTTGTACACGCGAGCAGGCAGCTTTAAAGTCGACCGCGAGGGCTACATCGTCTCGAATGACGGCCACCGGCTGCAGGCTTTCCAGGCCGACGGCGCGGGCAATATAGGCACCCAGCTGGGCGACTTGCAACTCAACACTGCGCTGATCGATCCGCAAGCGACAGGATTGGTTGACGTCACGGCCAATCTGGACTCCCGCCAGGTCGCCCCGGCAGTACCCTTCGGTGGCCCGTTTGACGCGTTCGCCGTACCACCGACGGCACCTGACCCCGACTCCTACAATGGCACCACCTCAGCGACGATATACGACAGCCTTGGCAACCCCCATGTCATGAGCATGTTTTTCGTCAAGACTGCTAACGCCAATGAATGGGAAGTTCACTCTACTATCGACGGCGTGACATCTTCCGGAGCCACTACCCTCAACTTCCAGTCCAATGGCCAGTTTGATCCCGCCACGCTCCCCGTTGAGCTGAATATCACTGGCTGGAACCCGCTGAACAGCGAGGGTTCACCCACCGGTGCTGAGGTGCAGGATTTTAATGTCAGCCTGTCCAGAAGCACCCAGTTCGGCTCCGAGCTGTCCGTCAGCAGTATCATCCAGGATGGATTTTCCACCGGCCAGCTGCGGGGCCTGGAGTTCGATGAAACCGGCGTGGCATTTGCTCGTTACACCAACGGCCAATCGCGCGCGCTCGGGCAAGTGGCAGTTGCCGGCTTCTCCAACGCCAATGGCCTGCAGCCACTGGGCGATACCAGCTGGGCTGAAACCTTTTCCTCAGGCCAGGCCTCTCTGGCACAGGCCGGCACTTCAGGTCTGGGCGTAATTCAATCCGGGGCACTGGAGGATTCCAACGTGGAGATCACCGAGCAGTTGGTGAACATGATTGTTGCCCAGCGTAACTTCCAGGCCAATGCCCAGGTTATCCAGACGGAAGATACCATCACTCAAACCGTCATCAACCTGCGCTAGCGGCGGGCATAGGGTAGTCGACAATGGATGATTTCATTTACATGGCAGCCTCGGGCGCAAGAGAGGCCATGTTGGCCCAGGCTGTTACCAGCAATAATCTCGCGCACGCCAGCACCACCGGGTTCCGGGCCGATCTGGCTATGGCCCAGACCCGCTATCTGGAGGGTGAGGGACTCAGCAGCCGGGCCTACGGCAGTGTCAGTGCCAGTGCGGTGGACTTTAGCAAAGGTGTGATAAACACGACGGGGCGGGAGCTCGATCTGGCAGTGAACGGTCCCGGCTGGATGGTCGTCCAGGCAGCGGATGGCTCGGAAGCCTATTCCCGGCGTGGCGATTTACACATCACCGAACTCGGTCAACTGATCAATGGCGCAGGCCAGGCCTTAATGGGCGACTCGGGACCGATTGCCCTGCCGCCCTTCTCTGAGATTGCCATTGGCGGCGACGGGACTGTATCCATCGTCGGACTCGGAGAGGACGCCAATGCGTTGGCCGCTGTTGCCACCATCAAACTGGTCAACCCCGACAATGCCGACCTGGTCAAGGGAGAAGACGGTCTGATTCGGATGCGCGAGGGTGAAGCCGCTGCGGTGGATGACACCGTTCGCATAATTTCGGGCTCGCTGGAGTCCAGCAACGTCAATACGATCGCAGCCATGGTGGACATGATCGAATTGGCCAGACAATTTGAAAGCTACGTAAAAATGATGGGGACGGCGGAAGAAATGGACCGCTCCTCCGCAGAACTCATGAGCATGAGCTGAGGAATTGAAGCATGAACCAGGCACTTTGGATTTCCAAAACCGGACTGGACGCCCAGCAGACAAAAATGTCGACCATCGCCAACAACCTGGCGAACGCAGGGACCACAGGATACAAGCGTAGCCGCGCTATTTTTCAAGACCTGCTGTACCAGAACGTCAGGCAGGTGGGATCACAGTCTTCTCAGGATACGCGCCTGCCATCCGGCCTCATGGTGGGCACCGGGGTGCGAACCGTGGCAACCGAAAAACTGTTCACGCAGGGCAACCTGACCCAGACCGATAACCAGCTGGACATGGCTATTCAGGGGCAGGGATTCTTTGAAATCCTGCTGCCGGACGGCTCACAGGCCTACACCCGCGACGGGTCTTTCCAGGTCGATGACCAGGGGCAGTTGGTGACAGCAACGGGCTATGTGGTGCAGCCGACTATCACCATTCCCGACAACGCGATGTCCGTCTCCATCGCATCAGATGGTGTGGTCTCTGTACGCCTCGCGGGCTCCTCCGCAAGCACCCAGGTCGGCACGGTTCAGCTCGCTGACTTCATCAACCCGGCGGGATTACAAGCCATGGGAGAGAACCTTTACCTGGAGTCCTCCTCCAGCGGTGCTCCCCAAACCGGCAATCCCGGCCTCAACGGACTGGGCACTGTAGTCCAGGGATATGTCGAAAGCTCCAATGTCAATGTGGTGGAAGAACTGGTGAATATGATTGAGACCCAGCGCGCTTATGAGATGAATTCGAAGGCGATATCCACCTCGGACCAGATGCTGCAGTACGTTTCCAACAACCTGTAAGCTGACTTTATGAATATTGCAATGAGATTGTTACCCTGCATCGCCCTCCTCACTATGGTGGGCGCATGCACCAATACCCCGGAGAATATTCACCCGGCCTATGCGCCATCGGAGCCTATTGTCTACCCGGAAGTTCCGCCTCACGCCACGATGGGTTCCATATATATGGCTCGCCAGAACGTCGCATTGTTTGAGGACACCCGGGCTCGCCAGGTCGGCGATGTGATCACTATTATCCTGTCTGAATCCACCGACGCTGCCAAGAGTAGTGACACCAGTCTCGACAAGAATAGCTCCACCGTTATCGATGGCGTGGTCGTCGCGGGTGACAGCAGTTCCAATCTCGATTTCAATTTCGGCGCCGGCAGCGAATTCAACGGCGAAAGTGCCAGCAACCAGAAAAACCGGATGAGCGGCACCATCGCAGTCACCGTGGCCAACGTATTGCCCAACGGTAATTTTTATATACAGGGCGAAAAGTGGATTCAGATCAATCAGGGCAACGAATACATTCGCCTGCGCGGCATCATCCGCCCGGTCGATATCAGCCCGCAAAACACCATTTTGTCCACCCAGGTAGCCGACGCGCGTATGTCATACAGTGGCACCGGAGCCACGGATGAAGTTAATCAGGTGGGGTGGTTGACGCGATTCTTCATGCACCCGATCTGGCCTTTCTAGGAGCATCTGTTGTGACTTTCAATCTGCTCCGAAGAGCACTGAAGAAAACCGGCATCGCACTGCTGCTGACGGCATTGGCGGGTACCGGCCATGCCGAGCGAATAAAGGACCTCGCCACTATCAACGGGGTGCGCAGCAATCAGCTGGTCGGCTACGGCCTGGTGGTGGGCCTGGATGGCAGCGGCGACCAGACATCGCAGACGCAGTTCACCGTGCAGAGCCTGAAGAGCATGCTGGCGAACCTGGGGGTCACCCTGCCAGCCGGCATCAATCCCCAGCTGAAAAACGTTGCTGCGGTTATGGTCAGTGCTGAATTACCGCCTTTCGCCAAGCCGGGACAGACCATGGATATAACGGTGTCCTCTATCGGCAATGCCAAGAGCCTGCGCGGCGGGGTACTGCTGATGACGCCACTCAAGGGCGCGGATGGCCAGACCTATGCCCTGGGCCAGGGCAACCTGGTAGTCAGCGGTTTCGGTGCTGAAGGTGCTGATGGCTCAAGCATTACGGTGAATATCCCCAGCGCGGGCCGCATTCCCAATGGCGCAACAATCGAACGGGGTGTGGTCAGCCCATTCAACACCGATCCCACATTGGTCATGAACCTTAACGGGCCAGACTTCACCACCGCACAGCGCGTGGCCAACAGTATCAATGCCAGCCTGGGCGCGGGCATGGCCAGGGCGATAGACGCGGTTTCCATTGAGATTCAGGCCCCGGCTGCACCCACAGACAAAGTCGCGTTCGCGTCAATGATTGAAAATCTTCTAGTAGATCCAGCCACGGCACCGGCGAGAGTCATTATCAGCTCTCGTACCGGCACGGTAGTTATTAGCAGCGAGGTGCGGGTAGAGCCCGCCGCGGTGGCACACGGTAATTTGACAGTAACAGTATCCGAGACGCTGAACGTCAGCCAACCCGAGGCGTTTTCCCGGCGAGGTAGAACCGCGGTCACCCCCGAGTCCGATATATCAATAGACCAGGATCAAAGTAAAATGTTCCTGTTGGACGCCGGCGTCAGCCTGCATGACCTGGTAGAGGCTGTAAACAGGGTTGGGGCTGCCCCCGGCGATCTGGTGGCTATTCTCGAAGCACTGCAGCGGGTGGGCGCGCTCCGCGCCCAATTAATAGTGATCTGAGCCCCGATGAGCATGCCACCTGTCAATGTCTACAATGACCTCCAGGGCCTGGCCAGCCTGAAGGCTGGTGCCAGAAGTGCGCCCGCCGATAATATCGGGGAGGTGGCCAAGCAGTTCGAATCCATCTTCTTCGGGATGATGCTGAAATCCATGCGCGACGCCACCATCGAAAGCGACCTGTTCAGCAGCAATCAGATGGACACCTACCAGCAAATGTTCGATCAACAACTGTCACTGGACTTGTCACGCAGTGGCGGCCTCGGCCTGGCGGAAATCCTGGTCGAACAACTGGGTCAAACCACAGGGCCTGTAGAGCAAGTCGAACAGCCACAGGCAAACACCGGTCCCGGCACCAGCAACAATAGCCGGCTGGATATGGAGCGGCAGCTGGCCAGTATCCGGTCGGTTGAAATCAGACCAGCCACAGTCACTGCCAGGGCCACCCCGCCGCTGGCGGAGGCGGGTGAAGCCGTGGCACACAACGATTGGGCACCCGCATCGCCTGAAGAGTTCATTCAGAGCGTGTGGGAACACGCGGTTCACGCCGCCGCGACTCTCGGGGTAGACCCGGAGGTACTGGTCGCGCAGTCAGCACTTGAAACCGGCTGGGGTAAAAAGGTGATCAACACCGCGGATGGTGGCAGCAGCCACAATCTTTTCGGTATCAAGGCAGGCGACAACTGGAGCGGCAGATCAGCTGGTGTCAAAACACTGGAGTACCGCGACGGCGTGGCTGCAATGGAAAGGGCAAGTTTTCGCGCCTACGACTCTGTGGCGGAGTCCTTCCGGGACTATGCCGACCTGCTGCAAGAGAACCCGCGCTACCAACCGGCGCTGGCTGCAGGCAGCGATGGTCAAAAATTTCTCAATGGGTTGCAGCAGGCGGGTTATGCGACAGATCCGCGCTATGCCGACAAAATTATGGGTATTATCGAAGGTGGCAGCTTTACCAATTTGGTCCAGCAGCTAAAGAATTCCGTGAACCCGTCGCTATCAGGGTGATAACGGCGAGTTTTCCGTGGCATATAAGCAGGTGGGTGAACCTTGGCAGACATACTAAACGTTGGCACTTCGGCGTTACTGGCTTTGCAGCGGGCCATAACGACGACCGGGCACAATATCGCCAACGTCAATACCGACGGTTACAGCCGCCAGGCCGTCAATTTCGACACCCTGCCGTCGCAGTTGTCTGGCGGCAGCTATATCGGGTCCGGGGTCACCATAGATTCGGTGCAGCGAATCTATAATGAATATCTGGCCACGGATGTACGTGATCGCAGTTCTGCCCAGGCGGGATTTGAAGCCTACGCAACACTGACATCCCGGATGGACGGCCTGCTCGCCGACCCCGCTACCGGCCTCGCTCCTGCGCTGGACGATTTTTTCAGTGCAGTGCAGGGCGTGGCCAATAACCCCGGCGCACTACCCGAGCGACAGGTGCTGTTGGGCCAGGCCCAGGTACTGGCCGAACGGTTCAACTATCTGGACGAGAATTTTCGCGACATCGGCGGGCAGGTTAATGCGCAGATCCAGTCATCAGTGCAGGACATCAACTCTCTGGCGCACAATATAGCCGAGCTCAATGAACAAATCGTAAGGGCAACTGCGACCGCCGGGGGCCAGCCGCCGAACGACCTGCTCGACTCGCGAGACCTTCTTATCAACCAACTCTCCGAGCGCATCGCGGTAACGACCACCAAACAGTCCGACGGCAGTGTCAACGTGATGGTCGGCAATGGCCAGGCTCTGGTAGTTGGCTTCACTGCCAACCAGTTGGAAACGTTCACCGACCCGCAGGACAGTTCACGCACAGTGGTGGGCATTGGCGGCGTCAATGGGCTCACCGATATAGGCCGTTTTCTCAGTGGCGGTGAACTGGGGGCTGTATTGGATTTTCGTGACCAGGTATTACAGCCCGCTCTCAGCCAACTGGGCCTGATCGCCACCGGTATCTCCGCCACGTTCAATGCACAACATATGCTCGGGCAGAATCTGGAAGGTAACACCGGCAGCGAGTTCTTCCGGCCCCTGCTTGCCAGTACATCGGCGGCGCCAGGCAATACCGGCAGCGGCGCGCTCACAGTAGACATCACTGACGCCACGGCATTAACCGGCAATGACTACAGCCTGCGCTATGACGGCAGCCAGTATGTGCTGACGAACCTGAGCACCAATACAATGGTGGGCACAGGTGCAGGCCCCTTCACTGTGGAAGGATTAACGGTCACCCCCGCCGGCACTCCTGACAGCGGCGACGCATTCCTCATCCAGCCGACCGCGCAGGCAGGCTCCCAGTTCGCGGTTGCACTGAGTCGACCTGAACAGATTGCCGCCGCAGCTCCATTGCGGGCACAAACCCTGTTGACCAACACCGGCTCTGCCGCCCTGTCGGGCCCAACCGCCACCGACGCTACACTGCTGCCGCTGGGGAGTCAGGTAAGCCTGAGCTTTAACCCCAACGCGCTGGGCGCCGGTCAGCCGGGGTTTGACGTCAGCGGAATAGCCGGGGGGCCACTGGCCTACGATCCCTCGCTGGAGGGCAACGGCAAGGACTTCGCCCTGGCCGGCTTCAGTTTTACCATCAGCGGCTCTCCCGCCGCAGGTGACTCCTTTGTTATAGAGAACAATACCGGTGGCAGCGGTGATAACCGCAACGCACTGGCCCTGGCCAGCCTGCAGGACGCCAGGCAACTACAAAACGGCAGCGCCTCATATCAGGACGTCTATGGCCGGCTGGTGGCGGACATCGGCGTAAAAAGCCGTCAGGCGCAAAGCAGTGCTGGCGCCGAACAAGTGATGCTGGATCAGGCGATCTCCGCCCGGGACAGTGTGTCTGGCGTCAATCTTGATGAAGAGGCGGCCGACCTGATCCGCTTCCAGCAGGCCTATCAGGCGGCGGCACAAGTCATCGCCGTAGCCGACGAAATTTTCCAGACCTTACTGAATGCCACGCGGCGCTAACTCCTGAGGATTTGAGAACATCATGCGCTTATCGAGTGTACAAATATTTCAGCAGGGTATATCCGCAATCCTGGATCAACAGGCGAAGGTGCAGCATACCCAACAACAGCTGGCTACCGGGAAACGTGTGTTAAACCCCTCCGATGACCCGGCGGCTGCGGTACAGATCCTGGATATCACCGAGAATCTTGCCCAGATTGACCAGTACAACCGCAATGGCGGCCTGGCCGAAGGACAGCTTGCGCTGGAAGAAAGTGTGCTGGGCGATGTGGGCAATGTGCTACAGCGGGTACGGGAACTGATTGTACAGGCAAACAATGCCAGTCAGAGCCCGGATACCCGCCGCAGTGCCGCTACAGAAATAGCCGCGCGCCTGGACGAGTTAATGGCACTGGCGAATACCCGGGACGCCAGCGACGAGTTCATTTTTGCCGGCTTTCAATCGGCGACCGAACCTTTTGCCCGCCAGGGCGATACTTTCGTTTATCAGGGGGATGACGGGCAGCGCATGCTGCAACTGTCCGCCAATAGCACAGTGGCCGTGCGAGACTCCGGGAAAGACCTGTTCCTGACAATACCTACTGGCAACGGTGTATTTGAGGTCCAGGCCGGTGCAGCCAACGCGGGCAACACGGTGGCCGGTACTCGCTCCGCCACCGGAGCCGTGACTGAGACCTATACACTTGCTTTCAGTCAGGCGTCACCCACTGACACGATTACCTACCAGGTGCTGGACTCCAGCGCCGCCGTGGTAAGCAGTGGCGACTACACTGCGGGCGCGAGCATTGCCATCGCCGGAGCCACCATTCAATTCGACGGTATCCCGGGGGACGGTGACAGCTTCGCTATCTCCCCAGCCGGTAAAGAGGATTTATTCACCTCGATCCAGACGATTGTCGACAGCCTCAATGCGGCTGGCTCGGCACCAGCAGAGGTTGCGGCCCTGAACAACCAGTTGGGCGAATCACTGCAAAGTATCGATAACGCCATGACTCACGTGATGCAGGTCAGGACCGATGTTGGCGTCAGGATGAATCAGGTGGAAAACCAGCTCAACCTGAACGACAGCTTCTCAGTACAGCTGCAGGAAAGCCTGTCTGAGATCCAGGATCTGGATTTAGCCGAGGCCATTAGCCGTCTCAACCTGCAGATGGTTGCGCTACAGGCAGCCCAGCAAACCTATGTAAAGGTGCAGGGGCTGTCACTGTTCAATTACCTGTGATTTTGAAGCTCACCGCGCAGCGCAGCTGCTCTCAATTCTCGAGATCAACACGGACCCAGATATCCTGGTCTGAGGCCTGCGCCCTGGGTGCAGTAGAATAGGATTTCTTCCCTGTACCTGCCTGCGCAGGCAGGCCCACACCACGCAAGCTGATCCAGCTGCCAAGCGCGCCCCTCACACGCGTCTGTAGCCGGGTGCTATCTATTGCCCCCGCGCCACGCTGTGACTGTTGCGCGGTTTCAACCGCGATATCGAGAATAGCTTCATCGCCCTGCACTGTTGGGGTCACAGTAAAGCCCGTTCGAAGCTCCCGGTAATCGAGCCCCCCTACCACTGGATAACCCGCGCCTTGCGCCGGCAACGCCACTATAGACGGATAAGGCTGTTCACTGGAACGTGTCAGGTAGGCGGTGTCGCCTTCGAGCATTCTCAGCTGCTGTATCTCATTCCTGTCTGCCGTCTGGTAATGACGGCTGCCGACAGCGCTCTGCTCCGACTCCCGAGCTCCCCCGTATCTCACGCTGACGGTCAGCATTGTCTGCGAACGCTTGGTGGATTTGTTATCCACATGCCCTTCGAGAGGCTCTGGCGCCACCGCAAGCGGGCGGACCATCACGCTCAGCAGCGCGACAAAAACCATCATTCTGGCCACCTGAAAGTTACCTCCTGAATTTAACTCTGGCTGAGCGAGTTAACACAGTACGACCATCGGCAAACCCTGCCGCCCAGCTGCGGCCATTATCCCCGCCCTTTTGTGAATTCGGTCACACAAATATCACCAAAAACCACTTTTCTGTCAGAAACCGCCTAAAGATTCCGCCACCACCGCCGCTAATTAATGTGTCGACGGTGAAAACCACCACCGATAAGGAATTCTAACTCTATATGATCCGCCGGGGCGTTTGGTCGAAAGACAGGCAGATCCAGGCAACGAAATAAAGGAATAGCATTATGGCACAGACCATTAATACCAATATCGCGTCGCTCAATGCTCAGCGGAACCTCAACACGTCTCAGAATGCATTGAACACCTCCCTGCAGCGCCTGTCATCCGGCCTGCGCATCAACAGCGCCAAGGACGATGCGGCCGGTCTTGCAATCTCTGAGCGCTTTACCGCTCAGATCCGTGGCCTGAACCAGGCAGCGCGCAACGCCAACGACGGGATATCTCTGGCGCAGACTGGCGAAGGGGCGCTGGGCGAAGTCACCAATAACCTGCAGCGTATCCGGGAACTCGCCGTACAATCTGCCAACGCCACCAACAGCTCTTCGGACAGAGCCGCTCTCGACGCGGAAGTTCAGCAGCTGATTTCTGAAATTGATCGCGTCGCCAGCCAGACCAACTTCAACGGCGTTAAGCTGCTGGACGGCTCTTTCTCATCCCAGTTATTCCAGGTCGGCGCCAACGTCGGCGACACCATTACCCTGAGTGCTGTGGTCGACTCCACCGCCCTGGGTCTGGGGCTGGACACTGGCGGCGCCGCTACAGCGGACATCACCGGTGGTGCCATTACGGCCGAGCTTGCCGCAGGCGATCTGACCGTCAACGGCAGTGACGTCGGAGTGACCGCAACCGCAGGCGGTGACGCAGCGGAAGTAGCTGCGGCCATAAACGCGGTTGAAACGGGTATCGCCACCGCTTCCAACAGCATCACATTTGCGTTTGCCGCCGTCAGCGAAACCGGCGGCACCAACCCCCTGACCTATGACCTGGACGTCAATGGGACGGGCATCGCCACCCAGGCCATTGCCGCAAGCGGAAGCCTGGATGCGGCCACACTGGCAGGGGCTATCGACGCACTGACAGGTATTACCGCGACCGACGATGGCAGCGGTAATATCACTATCTCAACCGACGATGGTTCCAATCTAATACTCGAAAATCAGGTTATAGCCGGAACGGGTACATCCTCCGGTGCCGGTGTAGCTGGTGCTGACCTGGATGTAACAACTGTCGGCACCGTGGACATATCTTCCGCCGCGAACGTTGAAATTGCCGGTACTGACCCCTCCAAGGCCGGCTTCACCGCCGAGACCGCTTTCGCTACCAGCAATATCAACCTGCTGAGTGTCGCCAATTCCAATGCGGCCATTACCGCGATAGACACGGCACTGACTTCCATCAACTCGGCCCGCGCCGATCTGGGTGCGATCCAGAATCGCTTTGAGTCAGTGGTAACCAGCCTGCAAACGACGTCCGAGAACCTTTCCGCTTCACGTTCACGAATTCAGGATGCGGATTTCGCAGCGGAAACGGCCAACCTGACCCGGGCGCAGATCCTGCAACAGGCGGGAACCGCGATGCTGGCCCAGGCCAATGCGCTGCCGCAGAACGTACTGGCGCTGCTGCAGTAAGCTAAACGAAGTGAGAACGAGCGGAACAGGTATCGAGAAAGAGACCTGTTCCGCTTCGATCCAACACTAGCGAAGTGACAAATATGACAGGTTCAGAGATCGCGATTGCCCACGGCATGGCCAATTCGGCCAGTGTCACCAGGCTGTCTCCCCCGGCAAGAGAGGGACAAGAGCGGCAAAATATTGCTGATAGCGGCAATGAATCGCCGCCATCAACGGCGCCGACCGTGAGCAGGGAGGAGATTGTGGAAGCGGTCAGCGATATTGCCGACTATGTCCAGAACATTTCCCGAGAACTGCAGTTCCAGGTTGATGATGCAATCGACAGCACCATAATCACTGTGGTTGACAGGGAAACCGGCGATATTATCCGCCAGATACCCTCTCAGGAAGTGGTCGAGCTGGCACGTCATCTTGCAGAAAACGGTCCAGACCCGCTGAAAGGTCTGTTGCTAAACAGCGAGGGACTGAAATAGTCCCGTCCGCCACGCAAAGTTGGCATCTGATTTGCATTTTTCGGGTAACAATCATTTACCTGAAGGCTTGCGCACGTAACCGGCATTCAGGAGTTATCTGGAGTCAAGCATGATAACCGCTACAGGAATAGGATCCGGCCTCGATATCGAGAGTCTGGTAAACCAGCTGGTATCGGCTGAGCGCACACCGGCAGAAACCCGCCTGCTACGCCAGGAAGCCACACTGACCTCGGAGCTTTCAGGCTTCGGTTTACTCAAAAGCTCACTGGCCGCCTTCCAGAGCAGCCTGGCGGATCTCACACGCCAATCCACCTTTGGCCAGCGTACGGCCACATCCAGCAACACAGACATTATTGCAGTCAGCGCGCGCACCAGCGCAGCAGCGTCCAGTTACGACCTGAGCGTCACCCAGCTGGCCAAGAGCCACTCGCTGGCCAGTGGCAGTTTTGCGAGCGCGTCCGATGATTTGGGCACAGGCACCCTAACCATCCGTTTTGGTACCACCGATTACACCCCCGCCGACCCGGGACCCCAGAGCTATAACCAGTTCACGGTAAACCCGGACCGCGGCATCGCCACTATCGATATCAACAGCAGCAACAACACGCTGGAAGGTGTACGCGATGCCATCAATCAGGCCGGCATCGGCGTCTCCGCCGCCATCGTCAACGACGGGTCCGGCTATCGCCTGCTGATGAGTTCACAGGATACCGGCGCGGCCAATAGCCTGGAGATCTCGGTGTCTGACACAGGCGATGGCAACGATTCTGACACGGCCGGCCTGTCAGTGCTGGCATTCAACGCGGCGGCCACCAATATGAGCCAGACATCCGCCGCCCAGGACGCTCTGTTTTCGGTTAACGGACTGGCGATTTCCAGTAGCGACAACACCGCCAAGAATGTGATTAACGGCGTTGATATCACGCTCAAGGACGTCACCGGGGCAGCACCGGTCACGGTATCAATCGCTGAAAACCGGGCCGGCGTGAGTCAGGTGATCGGCAAGTTCGTCAACGCTTATAACAGCTTCGTGGGCACGGCGAACAACCTGACCGCTTACGACCCGGAAACCGGTAATGCCGGCGCCCTGCAGGGTGACTTTTCCGCACGCTCCATCACCGGCCAACTGCGCCAGACCCTGGTAAATGCCGTCGAGGGACTGAGCGGCGCCTATACCAGCTTGTCGGCGATCGGTATCAGCACACAGTCAGATGGCACCCTGGCGATAGACACCGCGCGCCTCGATAAGGCGCTGGAAACGAATTTCGACCAGATGTCCGGATTGTTCTCAGCGGTGGGTTTTCCGTCTGATAACGGTGTGACGTTTATCAGTTCGACGGCTAATACCGCCGTGGCAAGTCACGCCGTGAATATCACGCAACTGGCCAGCGTGGGTGTGTACACCGGCAACGCGGCAAACTTTCCCCTGACTATCAATGACGACAATGACAACATCACAGTCAAGATCGATGGTGTAAGCAGCGAGAATATTTCCCTCACCCAGGGCAGTTACGCCAATGGCTCTGAACTCGCCGCTGAAATCCAGGCGAGGATCAATGGTGACGCCGAGTTGAGCGCGGCTGGCCTGACAGTCAATGTAAGCTTTTCCGGGGGTCAGCTCGCCATCTCATCCAATCAATATGGTTCCGCATCCAAGGTGGAAGTGTCCGCCATCGACACCAACACTGCCAGTGACCTGGGCCTGTCTGTGGCGGCAGGCATCGCCGGAGTTGACATCGCTGGCACCATCGGCGGTGTGGCAGCGATCGGTTCCGGGCAACTGCTGACAGGTGCCAATGGCAGCGCGGCTGAAGGCCTGCGCTTACTCATTGAAAGCGGCACTATTGGTGACCGCGGTGCTGTTGAGTTTTCTCAGGGAGTGGCGTACAAGCTCGACAATATGCTCAAAAGCTTTCTCGATAATGAGGGCATCCTGGGCGCGCGCACCCTGGGAATCCAGGGCCGCATTGACGACATTAGTGACAGCAGGGAAATACTTGAACGGCGCATGGAGACGCTGGAGATTCGCTACCGGAATCAGTTCAACACGCTGGACACTCTGCTCTCACAATTACAAAGCACCAGTGACTTTCTGACGCAACAATTGAGTGCCTTGCCGGAAGCTGGCACCTTGCTCAATGGTAATTAATCATTCGGAGACCTACACATCATGAATAATATGGCACTGAACCAATACCGATCAGTTAGTGTACAAAGCGGGATGACTGACGCGACACCACACCATATGATTACCATGCTGTTCGACGGCGCACTTGACCGGGTAGCATCTGCCAGGGGTGCAATCGACCGGGGCGAGGTGTCCCGCAAGGGTGAGTTGCTCGGCAGTGCCATAGCCATCATCGATAGTATGCGAGCTTCCCTCGATTACGATAAAGGTGGCGAAATCGCCGTCAATCTTGGCTCCCTCTACGACTATATTGAAGGCCGACTGGTGGAGGCCAATGCAAGCTCGGACGTTACTGTACTGGATGAGGTCAGTTCACTTCTGCGCGAAATCAAGACCGGCTGGACAGCAATCCCGACCGATCTGAGGAGCACACAATGAGTCTTGCCGCTCATACGCAAGCTCCGATTGCATCCCAATTGCTACAGTGCCAGCGCCTCGCCAGAGTACTTACTGTCACCCAGACCATGCTCCAGCATGCAGAGCAGGGCGAGTGGGAGGCGGTAGCAGAACTTGAACGTGGACGGCGCGAGGATTTGTCAGCCTGTTTCGAAGAGAGCCCTTCACTCGCCGACTCGGCATTGATCGGCGAGGCCCTGGCTGCGCTGCTGACATTGAATGAGGAGTTGATGGCCAAGCTAAAGGAGGCAAAGGCGATCGTCATGGAATCGGGTATGCAGCTATCGCGCAGTCGCAATGCGGCGGTGAGCTACGAGGAAACAAGCGCCAGCCGATAAAATTCGCCAGGCGCCAGGGAATTACACGTCCGCTGCAATCGGAGGTTTTTTTAACTCGCAGTGGTAAACGATTCCGGCTAACGCTGTTTGCGCGTAACGACCAGGCCCAGCAGGCCGATGCCGAGCAGGTAGGCGCCACCGGGTACAGGCACAGCAGCCGGTGCATTCACCTGTAACAGGGTCCATTCTTCAGGCGCTTCCATACCGACAGCGAATGCCGCCGGTGCGGCTGGTGCTACTGGTTCAGCCAGCGAACGCCAGCGGGCAGAATTAGAGCCGTCGCAGCAGCCCTCAAAACCGAGACCTATCAGCAGGAATTGCTCCGACTTGGGAATAATAAAATCGAGCACGTCACCGTTGTTCCAGTTGTTGCTCCACCAGATGTCGCTGTTGTAGCGTGTGATCTCGGGAGCCAGCCCTCCTGTACTCAGCGCGATAAAGCCACCCCTGCCCCAGTCGAGGCCGAGTTGCAGTTGCGTGTCGACTTCCGCGGAACCACTAATCGCAAACAGGGTACCGATATCACGTTTCGAACCGTCACAGGTATCGTGCGAGCTCACCTGGTCGAACACTTCTACCGAGAGATCACAGATGATATTGCCCGGGTTAGAGTAGGCAGACACGAAGCCGTCGAACAAAGAGGCCATAAAAGCGTCTTCCGCAGACATTGATGCGGAAAGAGATCGCGAATTGTAATCGGTATTCACCATCGCCAGGTCGATCGATTGAACCATCAGATTAGCTTGCGCGGCAGCTGCCAGCAGTATTGCAGCCAGCCCCGTTGCCACCTTTAAAATAAATTTCATTTATCCAACGCTCCAGTAAATAATTTACCCGCTGCGAGTGATCGCAACAGTCAGGGGAGTGTTTGTAGCATGGGAGCGCGGCGGAATTCTGTCAGCCCGTGCATTTCTGTGAGGGCGATCACACTGATCCCGGGCTCTATCCCGAAACTGTGATTAACTTCCGCCTTTTCCAGGGCATCCAGGCTGGGCGGTAAATCTGATTTATCCCTAATGGTTTACCTCCAAATAGACCGAAAAGGTGCGAACCCGGGAAGTCGGGGCAAAAAGAATCGGAATTTGAGAAGCGCATCACGAAACGGGCAAAACAGTGTCCACACGAACGCGATAAAATACCGGGACAAGTTTTTCGGATATTTCAACAAAGGATTTGCACGCACCATGTCTTCACGACGCTCCAGCGACCCACTGAATTCACGCGCCCGCTTTCGCTCCGAAAGAGTGGTAAAGGACGGCCGCGAGTGGTATTTCCTAACCAGGGAAGGATCTGTCGAGGGACCGTTTTCCTGCCAGATAGAAGCCCTGCAACAACTTGAAGTCTACATCCGACTTGCCGTTAACGATATGCTTCACGAGGGAGAGGGCCTGACTCTAGCCTAGCGGCAGATCACCCCCACAGGACGTTCGCGCCACTATGCCGAGAAGGGGTGGCGCAGTACGATGGTCTCCACACGGTCTGGGCCTGTAGACACAATATCGATAGGCGCCCCCACCAGTTCCTCCAGTTTCTTGATATAGGCCCGAGCGGCTGCGGGCAACTCCTCCAGCGTTTTCGCGCCCAGTGTAGATTCACTCCAGCCCGGCACTTCTTCATACACCGGCTGCAGTTTTTCGTAGTCTTCGGAGTCAATCGGGTTCGCCACCGGCTTGCCCTGCTTGCAGGTGTAGCTCACACAAATACGGATGGTTTCCAGGCCATCCAATACATCCAGCTTGGTCAAGCAGATACCACTTACGGAATTGATGTTCACCGCGGTGCGCAGCGCTACAGCATCGAACCAGCCGCAGCGGCGAGCCCGCCCGGTGGTGGCACCAAATTCATGGCCGCGGTCCGCCAGGTGCTTGCCAGTGTCGTCGAACAGCTCAGTGGGAAACGGTCCGGATCCTACGCGAGTGGTATAGGCCTTGGTAATACCAAGCACATAGTCGAGATACAAGGGACCAAAACCAGAGCCGGTTGCCGCGCCACCGGCAGTGGTGTTGGAGCTGGTGACGTAGGGATAGGTGCCGTGGTCGATGTCCAGCAGTGACCCCTGGGCCCCCTCAAACATGATTTTTGCATCGGTTTTGCGGCGCTCATGTAGCAGGCTGGTAACATCCGCCATCATTGCAAGCAGTTCAGGCGCCATCGCGAGAGTGTCTGACAGCACGGTGTCATAGTCCAGCGGCTCCACACCATAGTAATGCTGCAGCGCGAAGTTATGAAACTCCATCACCTCTTTCAGCTTGCGCGCAAACCGGTTTTCGTCCTGTAGATCGCCCAGGCGCAGACCGCGACGGGCGGCCTTGTCCTCGTAGGCGGGACCGATGCCCCGGCCGGTAGTACCGATCTTCTCGCCGCCACGCTTGGCCTCCCGGGCCTGGTCCAGCGCCACGTGATACGGAAGAATGAGCGGACAGGCAGCGGAAATTTTCAGGCGCTTGCGCACTGGCACTCCGCCGGATTCCAGTTCGGCCATCTCTTTCAAAAGCGCTTCGGGTGACAACACCACACCATTGCCGATAAAACACTGCACATGCTCCCGTAAAATACCTGAAGGTATCAAGTGCAGAACAGTCTTCTTGCCGTCGATTACCAGCGTATGGCCGGCATTGTGGCCGCCCTGGAAACGCACTACCGCGTCTGCCTGATCAGTCAGCAGGTCAACAATTTTCCCTTTGCCCTCATCACCCCACTGGGTGCCGAGAACGACAACATTTTTGCTCATCGCTTTAGTAACTCTTTGGTTTTAATCAGTGTTTCAGTCTGTGGCCAGGGCCTGTACCTGCCACACACCGTCTTGTTCAACCAGTTGGCGGTCGCAGCGTGGGTCTGGCCGGGTAGAGAGACAATTGATCACCACCTCCCCGCCTTCACGCAATTGGGCAACCGCCGCCGCCAGTGCAGGGTCATCGGAATCTGGCATGCTTATGGCGCCACGGTTATCGTGTTCTGGTGGCACCAGCTCAAGCAAGGCCTTCAGGTCGGTAGCAAAACCCGTGGCGGCGCGGGCGCGACCAAATACTGCACCCACGTTGTCGTAACGCCCGCCGTTGGCGAGAGCCTGGCCGTGGCCGGGCACATAGGCGGCAAACACAACACCGGTGTGATAGTGATAGCCACGCAGTTCGGCTAGATCAAAATAAATGTCCAGCCCGGGTCTCTGGCGGCGGATATCAGTAGCCACTTCCTGTAGCGCGTCAACCGCCGCAAGTGCATCGGGCGCTTTGTCGGCAAATAGTTCGCGAGCATTGGCCAGCACCGAGTCGTCACCGTGCAAATCTACCAGACCGATAATCAGTGTTGCGGCATCGCCGTCGACTCCAGCGAGCGCAAGGTGCAGGTCGGGCACCGACTTTCTCTGCAGCGCGTCAAATACGGTTTGTTCCTGCTCGGTGGTGAGGCTCGCACTGGCGAGCACCGCCTGGTAAACGCCCACATGGCCCAGGTCCAGGGTGACCGTTGACCCGACACCCGCCATTTCAAGCGTTGTGAGCATCAATCGAACGACTTCTACATCCGCCGCGAGGCTATTGTCGCCGTAGAGCTCTGCTCCCAATTGGATCGGCGAGCGAGAAGCCAGCAGGGATTTCGGGCGTGTGTGCAGCGTTGAGCCGGCGTAGCAAAGCCGGGTGATACCTTCCTGTGCCAGGCTGTGCGCATCAATCCGCGCGACCTGGGGCGTGATATCTGCCCGAATCCCCAGGGTGCGGCCACTGAGCTGGTCGGTGAGCTTGAAAGTAAGTAGATCCAGATCCTGCCCAAGGCCAATCAGCAGGGATTCGGTAAATTCCATCAGCGGCGGTATCACCAGCTGATAACCCCAGCTGCGGTACAGATCCAGCAGCCGCCGGCGCAGCCGCTCTGCGGTCGCCGCCTGAGCTGGGAGTACTTCCTCTATCCCATCGGGCAATTGCCAGCGATCAACGGATGTCATGGGTTGTTAACACTCAATGCACCATATACAGCAGAAAAACCCCGAACAGCATGCTGCCGAGGCCGATATTTCGAATGACCTTATCTTCCATCTGGTCAGCCATGATAAGCAGTTTGCGCCAGCGGTCGGGACTGATAAAAGGTAGCAGGCCTTCAATAATGAAGACGAGGGCGATGGCCACCGTTAACACGTGCCAAAAATCCAAATTGCTTCCCCTGCAAACCGCGAGCACAAAAAACCGCGGGGCCTGCGCTTGTGGTCAAAACGCCGGATCCCACGGTTAAAGAATACTACCACAGACTATAGGGATAGCACTTGTGATTTTTGCAGGTCCGACTTATTTGGACACTTCGCCTTTAGAGCTTTTCAGGTAGCGGAAAAACTCGCTGTCGGGCTGGATCAGCAGCACATCACCACCGCCATTAAACGACTGCTGGTAGGCCTGCAAGCTGCGGGTAAAGGAATAAAATTCCGGATCCCGGTTGAACGCATCGGCGTAGATGCGAGTAGCGCTAGCATCGCCCTCACCGCGCACCAGTTCGGCGTCGCGGTAGGCATTGGCCTGTAACACCGTTACCTCACGGTCGGCGGCGGCGCGAATACCCTCGGCCAGTTCCTGACCCTGGGAGCGATGCTCTCGCGCTTCTTTCTCACGCTCGGCATTCATCCGCTGGTATACCGACTCCGACACATCCGTTGGCAGGTCAATCTGCTTCACCCGCACATCCACCACTTCTACCCCCAGAGACTCCTGGGCAACCACGGTGAGTTCCTTCGTGAGATCCTGCATCAGCTGGTCGCGCTCGCCGGAGACCACTTCCTGGATGGTGCGAATCGCCACCTGGTTACGCAAGCCGTTGTTGATGCGCTGGGCCAACAGGCCCATGGCGCGCGCCATCTCGCCGTTGGTGGCGGTATAGAACTTCTCGGTGTCCTTGATCCTGAACTTGGCATAGCTGTCCACCATGAGCGCCTTCTGCTCCTGGGTGAAAAACCGCTCTGGCTGGGAATCAACGGTAATCAACCTGCCGTCGAACTTGCGTACGTTGTTCACGAAGGGGATCTTGATATGCAGGCCAGGCTGCAAGTTCGGGTTTACTACCTCACCAAACTGCAGCAAAACGCCTCGCTCGGTCTGCTTTATTACATACAGTGAATTACTGGCTACCCACAAGATAACCACTGCGATACCCATAAATATCAAATTGCGTCCTGACATGATCAGCGACCTCCTCTGAGCGTGCCTGTGGATGCAGCATCACGGCGCAGCTGCTCGGTTACGGCGTTGGTCAGCTCGCGAATATTCGAGCTGTCCAGCGTCATCTGGCGTACGGAACTGCTGCCCGGGCTGGTGGTGCCGAGCTTGTCCAGCGGCAGATACATCATGTTATTGCCTCCGTCCACGTCGACCATCACCTTGTTGTTGTTGCTAAACACACTCTGTACCGCTTCGAGGTACAGACGCTCCCGGGTTACCTCAGGTGCTTTCGCGTATTCCTCCAACAGTTTGGTAAAGCGCTGAGCCTCACCTTCGGCATTGGCGATCACCTGCTGCTTGTAGGCCAGCGCTTCTTCCAACACCCGCTGGGCGCCACCACGCGCTTCCGGCACAATGCCGTTGGCATAGGCCTGGGCCTCGTTTTTAACCCGCTCTTCGTCTTCGCGGGCCTTGATCACGTCATCAAACGCTGCCTGCACCTGGCCCGGCGGCTTGGAATCATCCACCGTCACCTTGCTCACGCGAATACCTGTTTCATACAGGTTGAGGTATCGCTGCAGGCGCTCGTCGACTTCGATAGCGATCTGGGCGCGGCCTCCGGTGAGCACCATGTCCATGCTGGTACCACCCACCACGTGTCGCAGCGCACTCTGGGAGGCGTGCTGCAATGACACTTCCGGATCCAGTACCTTGAGCACGAAACTGGTGGGGTCCTCGATCACATACTGCACCGACATTTTCACCTCGACGATATTCTCGTCCTGGGTGAGCATGATTTCGCGAAAGCTGACCGCCCGCACCTTGGTGGTGTTGACCGGTATAACTTCGTCGATAAGCGGCGGGTTCCAGTGCAGGCCGGGCTGCACGGTGTCGTAATACTTACCGAAGCGCAGCACTACCGCCCGCTCCTGCTGATCGACCTGGTACCAGCCCAGCATTGCCCATACCACCACGGCAAGGCCCAGCAAAACAGCTACCAAGCCGCCGGAGAAACCACCCGAGCCGCCACCGCTGCTGCCAGAGCCGCCGCGTGACTTGCCGCCACCGAATATTCCGCCCAGCTTGTCCTGCAGTTTTTTGAGGGCCTCATCCAAATCCGGCGGTCCCTGGTCGCCACCGCCCCAGGGATCCTTGGGTTTGTTGTTGCCACCACCCGGTTCATTCCAGGCCATAATTAACTCCTAAATAAAAAGTCGTGCGAAAAGTCGAGAGAGTCTATCAAATTTTAGTCGCTTTGAGTCATCCAAGCTGCGCTCTCGAGACAAGTTAAAATAGGGGCTCCGGCCCCTTTTTCATCAAACGGTTCCAGTCAGCCCGGGGCAAACGTACGCTGAGGTGCGCCACCCCGTCTTCGCCATAGTCTTCCGACTCCACCGCACCAAGGCGATACAGTGCTGCCCGCAGGCCGCCATCGGTGGGCTTGATGTCCAGGGTTTCATTCACCATGTCACGGCCCACCAGTTCAGAAATGGCCTGCAGCAGCAGATCTATGCCGGCACCGGTAACTGCGCTCACCCAGACCCGTTCCGGCAGTCCATCGGCATTGCGGTCGATCCGGGGGGATTGCTCCAGTAAATCCAGCTTGTTATAGACCTGCAACTGGGGAATATGGTCTGCACCTATTTCCACCAGCACATCGTTAACCCGGTGAATATTGTCCGTGCGCTGGTCGGTTGCCGCATCTATAACATGCAGCAGCAAATCGGCATTAAGCGTCTCTTCCAACGTGGCCTTGAAGGCGGCTACCAGTTTATGCGGCAGGTGGGAGATAAAACCCACGGTGTCCGCCAGCACGATAGGGCCTACATTCTCCACTTCCAGACGACGCAACGTAGGGTCCAACGTGGCAAACAGCTGGTCTGCGACATACACCTCGGACTCAGTTACACGGTTGAACAGGGTGGACTTACCCGCGTTGGTATAACCCACAAGAGATACCACTGGCATTTCGGCCCGCCGACGGGAACGGCGACCATTGTCCCGCTGCTTACGCACCTTCTCCAGCCGCGCCAGAATGGATTTTATCCGCACCCGCAGCAAGCGGCGATCGGTTTCCAGCTGGGTTTCACCCGGGCCGCGCAGGCCAATACCGCCTTTTTGACGCTCCAGGTGGGTCCAGCCTCGCACGAGGCGGGTGCTGATATGTTGAAGTTGCGCCAACTCAACCTGCAATTTACCTTCATGGGTACGGGCGCGCTGGGCAAAAATATCGAGGATCAGGCCGGTGCGATCGATTACCCGGCACTGCAGCTCCTGCTCCAGGTTACGCTCCTGGCTGGGGCTGAGAGAGTGATTGAACATGACAACCTGCGCTTCGTTGTCGCACACGACTGTTTTGATTTCCTGCAGCTTGCCACTGCCCACGAAAGTGCGCGAGTCGGGCACATCCCGGGCACCCATAATATAGGCCACAGGGTCGCCGCCAGCGGATAGCACCAGCTCTTCAAACTCACGCGGGTCTTCCCGCTCAGTTTCGCTGGCGAGATTGAGGTGAACAAGCACAGCACATTCACCCGATTCGGGACGATCAAAAAACAATACTACCTCGACGGGTCAATGCGAGTGGTCGCCAGGCGACCACCGGGTTGTTGCTACAGTTAGCTGTCCTCACCGTCCTCTTCGCCTTCCGGCGGGTTCTGCAGTGGCATGCGCACAACGCGCGATGGCACAACAGTGGAGATGGCGTGTTTGTAGACCATTTGGCTCACGGTATTCTTCAGCAGCACTACGAACTGATCGAAAGACTCGATCTGCCCCTGCAGCTTGATGCCGTTCACCAGGTAAATTGAGACTGGTACGCGTTCCTTACGTAAGATGTTCAGGTAAGGGTCTTGTAGCGTATGCCCTTTTGACATAACTCCTCCTAATAGACTCAAATCGAGCCGAAAAAAGTGATAAATGTGTCTAACTTCACACTGCTTCTGGGGCTTCCCTGCTGCTGTCAGTGCGAGCTTTCTGGCTCTGACCCGCTGCCGACATGCCATAAGCGCTTTGCCAGCATACTATAGTGGGGCTTTATCAAGATAGTTCAAGGCCAGCTGAATGGGCTTTTGCCCTTTTCCATTCCCCACAAGGTCTGACTCCGTACCCGCAGCGAGGTTCCCCTCCTCATTGGTATATATCCAGTTCAGGTCCGGCCACTTACGCAACCAGGTCAGTTGGCGCTTGGCCAGCTGACGCGTTGCCGCCTCCGCCCTTGCGACCGCATCCTCCAGCGCCCATTCGCCCGCGAGGTGCTGCCACATCTGGCGGTAACCCACGGCACGCATGGCGGGGAGATCCGGATGCAAATCCCCGCGACCGTAAAGATCACGCACCTCATCCAGCAATCCGGCCGCCATCATTTGCGTGAACCGTATACTTATACGCCGGTGCAGCTCGATCCGATCACCCGGGCAAATAGCTATTTGGGTAATTCGATAGCGTGCTGCGGGCAGTGGCAGGCTGCCCTGCCGGCTCTGCCACTCGGTCATGGTAACACCGCTGGCGCGATACACCTCCAGCGCCCGACTCAGACGCTGGGAGTGGTTGGGGTGAATTCGTGCTGCCGACTCGGGGTCCACCTCCGCCAGTCGAGCGTGCAAACTGGGCCAGCCTAGCAGCTGAGCTTCCGCCTCAATCTCGCGCCGAATTTCCGGGTCCGCCGCCGGCATATCGGCCAGCCCCTCCAGGAAAGCCTTGAAATACAGCATGGTGCCGCCCACAAACAACGGCGTGCGCCCCCGCGCAGTGATGTCGCCCGCCAGCCGGAGGGCATCAGCGGCGAATTCTGCCGCCGAATAGGCTTCACTTGGATCGCGAATGTCCACCAGGTGGTGAGGGTAATCAGGCTTGGCGCTGCCAATGTCCAGACCGCGGTACACCAGGGCGGAATCAACACTCACCAGCTCGCAGTTGCGCAGTTGCGCCAACTCGATGGCGAGATCAGTTTTACCCGAGGCGGTGGGGCCCATCAGGCAGATCAGGGGGGGCTTGGAATCGGCCACAATCGTCTCAGCGACCGCGCAGGAACAACTTATCCAGTTCCTCAATACTCAGCTGGGTCCAGGTGGGCCGGCCGTGATTGCACTGCCCCGAGCGCTCGGTTTCTTCCATATCCCGCAGCAGCGCGTTCATTTCCGGAATAGTCAGGCGGCGATTGGCTCGCACCGAGCCATGACAGGCCATGGTGGAGAGAATTTCATCCAGGTGGCTCTCTATGCGATCGGAACTACCGAATTCGATCAGGTCCGCCAGCACATCCCGCAGCAGTTGTTCCACATCGGAGTCCCGCAGGCTGACCGGTATCTGGCGAATCACCAGAGACTCCTCCCCGGCCACCTCCACCACCAGGCCCAGACCTTCAAACAGCTCGGCATGTTCTGCCGCCACCTGCACCTCGCGCTGACTCACTGCCACCGCCCGGGGCACCAGCAACGGCTGGCTGCGGATACCCTCACTGGCCCGGGCGGTTTTGAGGCGCTCATAGGTGATGCGCTCGTGCGCCGCGTGCATATCCACCAGCACAAGTCCGCTGGCATTTTCTGCGAGGATATAAATGCCCTTGAGCTGCGCCAGCGCATACCCCAGTGGCGGCACCTCCTCCTCGCTACCAACCTCCGGCAAAGCGTGTACCCGGCCATAATCACGCACCTGCTCCATCGCCCGGCCGGGAGCGGGGCTTGTCGGCGCTCGATACCCACCAAAACCAGCGGTACCCGCTGTCTGGGGCTGACTGCCCCAGGACAGGCCGGACTGACTGGAGATCTCGCCGGTGGCCGTATTCACCGCCATGCCGTCGCCGAGGTCCGCCGCGCCGGCGGCAGCCGGATCAACCGCCGGATTATCACCCGGCCGGACGTCTGCCAGGGCGCGGTGCAGGCTGGCAAAGATGAAACTGTGCACGGCGCGACCATCGCGAAAGCGCACCTCGTGCTTGGTGGGATGCACGTTGACATCCACCTGCGCGGGGTCCAGCTCCAGATACAACACGAATGCGGGATGGCGGCCATGGTAAAGCACGTCTCTGTAGGCCTGCTTCACCGCATGCGCCACCAGCCTGTCGCGGATGATCCGGCCGTTAACGAAGAAGTATTGCAAGTCGGCCTGACTGCGGGAAAAGGTGGGCAGGCCCACCCAGCCCCACAGACGGAAAGGGCCCACATCATTTTCAATATACAGTGCCTGTTCCATAAAGGCCGGCCCACACACCGTGGCCACCCGGCGCTGGCGCTCTGCCTCACTGGTTCCGGATTTCAGTGTGTGCAACACCCGGCCGTTGTGGCGCAAACTGAAAGCCACATCAAACCGCGACAAAGCAAGACGCTTTACCACCTCTTCCAGATGGTTGAATTCGGTTTTCTCGGTGCGCAGGAATTTGCGCCTGGCAGGAGTGTTGAAAAACAGATCCCGCACTTCCACCGTAGTGCCCTGTGGATGTGGCGCGGGCTTCAGCTGCACGTCCATCTCGCGCCCTTCGCAGGCGGCGGAGCTGCCCTCGCTGCTCATTTCATCACAGTTACTGGTAAGCGTCAGGCGGGACACCGAGCCGATACTGGCCAGCGCCTCACCGCGAAACCCCAGGCTGCCAACCCGCTCCAGGTCCTCAAGCGAGGTTATCTTGCTGGTGGCGTGTCGCGCCAGCGCCAGCGGCAAATCGTCCGGAGCCATTCCACTGCCATTGTCGCGTATACGGATCAGCTTGCTGCCGCCGGCTTCCACGTCGATATCCACCCGGGTGGCTCCGGCGTCCAGGCTGTTTTCCAGCACTTCTTTCACCACGGAAGCCGGGCGCTCTACCACCTCACCGGCGGCAATCTGATTGGCCAGCCGGGGGCTGAGCAGGTGGATGCTGGGCACTAGTGTCCTCTCCGACTAACTCGAATCACGTGGTGGGTATCAGGAGTTTCTGCCCCACCATGATTTTTTCCCCACTGATGCCATTGTGGATCTTGATATCAGACAAACTCACATTGAAGCGCTGGGCAATGCCGGAGAGCGTGTCACCCCGGGCGATAATGTACTGCTGGCCATCCTGCTGCTTCTGCCATGCGATCAGCGTACCGGAAGGCGGATGCGCCAGGAACCATTCCCTGATGCCGGCGTGAATAGCCCGCGCCATTTTCTTCTGGTAGCTGCTACTGACCAGCAACCTGGATTCATCCGGATTGGAAATAAAACCCGTTTCCACCAGTATCGAGGGGATATCCGGAGACTTGAGCACGGCAAATCCTGCCTGTTCAACGTTGTTCTTATGCAGCTTGGCTATCTTGTCCATATTGCGCAGCACTTTGCTGCCCAGTTTCAGGCTGTTGTCCAGGGTAGAGGTCATGGACAGGTCAGCGAGCACGCCAGCCAGCACATCGTCCTTATCAGACAAGGTTACGCCGCCCACCAGGTCCGACGCATTTTCACGTTGGGCCAGATAGCTGGCGGCTGTAGAAGTCGCGCCCTTGGTAGATAGAGCGTACACCGAGGCACCGTGAGCCTCCTTGCGCCTGAAAGCATCGGCGTGGATAGACACAAACAGGTCCGCCTGGCGCTGACGCGCGAGGTCACGCCGGCCCCTCAGGCTCACATAGTAATCACCGGTGCGAATCATGGTGGGCGCAAAGCCCTTATCCGCTTTGAGCAGGGCATTCAGTTCTTTGGCGATGGCCAGCACCACATCTTTCTCGCGCCGCCGACTGGGGCCGATAGCACCGGGGTCTTCACCGCCGTGGCCGGCATCGATGGCGATAACGATATTGCGCTTGTCGGAGTGTTGCACACTTTTCGTGACCACGACTTTATTCTGCGGCGCCTTGTCGTACAGGTCCAGTACCAGGCGGTCGCCGGCCTGCTCATTGGCTTTGAGGAAAAAGCTGCGCGGAGTGACCGCGGCACCCAACTCTAGAACCACGCGCAAATCGTCGCCATCGCGAATGCCGGTGCGCACCAGACGAACCGGGGTGCCGGCCAGCTTTAAATCGGTAACACCTGACTTGATAGACGTATCCTCCACATCGATCACGATGCGGCCAGGATTCTCCAGCACAATGAGTTTGTGGTCTGCCGGGGCTGTGAGGTCGAATACGATCCGTGTGTGGTCCGGTGCACGCCATAGACGCACATCATGCACCTCTGCTGACCATACCGGAGATGCTGCAAGCATTCCCAGGATGGCCCAGATCCACGTCCTGCCCATGTCACTCCCGCCGTTTGTGCTGCGCCGGTTGCAATTATCGTTGCATGCCGCAGCTGATTTTCTGGTTTAGCCCGGCACCTGTATTTGCTCCAGTACACCCTTCCCCAGGGGTGTATCAGCGCACAGCAGCAGGCGGCGGCCAGAACCTTCGCGTTCTATTTTAATCCTTATATCCGCCGGGGGCAAAGCGCCTTCGCCCCGTGCCGGCCATTCCACCAGGCAGATCGCCTCTCCGTTGAAATAATCGCGGATACCCATGAATTCCAGTTCTTCCGCATCACCCAGGCGGTACAGGTCGAAGTGAAATACCTGCTGCCCATCAAGCTCATAGGGCTCTACCAGGGTGTAGGTGGGGCTTTTCACCGCGCCGCGGTGACCCAGGCTCTGGATAAACCCACGACTCAAGGTGGTTTTACCCATACCCAACTCGCCGGCGAGGTAAACTACCAGCCCGGGCACTGCTGCCGCGGCCAGAGCGGCGCCGCAGGCGACCATGGCACCTTCATCAGCGGCTGTGAGGATCAGGCTGCCCACTGTCAGCCCAGCATGGCGCGCATATGCGGAATCAGGTCGCTGGCAAGCAGTCCACGCTGCCCCTCATCTGCGGCGCTGTCGCCGGCGGCCCCGTGCAAACAGACACCCAGCGCAGCCGCTTCCAGCGCCGGAATATGCTGCGCCAGCAGCGAACCGATCACCCCGCTGAGCACATCGCCCATACCGCCGCTGGCCATGCCCGGGTTGCCATAGTCGCTTAGCAGTAGCTGGTTAGCATCGGCAATCAGGCTGCCGTTACCCTTGAGCACCACAACACCGCCATAAGTCTGTTGCAGTCGGCGTACCGCGTCGAAGCGATCCTCCTGTACTTCGGCGTTAACGCAGTCAAGTAATCGGGCCGCTTCGCCAGGGTGCGGGGTCAGCACCCAGTTATCCCGTTTGCTCTTCGCAATCACCCGCCCCTCTGCCAACAGGTTCAGCCCGTCGGCATCCAACACCATGGGCTTGCCGCTGGCGGCAGCCACCTGCAGCAACTGCTCGGACCAGGTGGATTGTCCCAACCCTGGCCCCACTACCAGCACATCGGCATTATCTACCAGTGCGGCGAGGTCCTGACCTGACAAAACCCCCACCGGCATTGCCTCTGGTGTGCGCGCCACAATCGCTGCAACATGTTCAGGCCGTGTCGCAACCTGCACCAGACCTGCCCCGCAGCGCAGCGCCGCCTCCGCCGCCAGTGCCGCCGCGCCCGCCATGCCGTGGTCGCCGCCCACCACCAAAACCCTGCCATAAAGACCTTTATGCGCGGTGGCCGGCCGTGCCGGTAAGCGCTCAAGCAATGATTCGAGCTCCAGCCGGTAAGTGTCGCCAGCCACCTGTGAATACACCTCTGGCGGCACTGCGAGATCGTTAAACTCGATTGCACCGGTATGGTCAGGCGCCGCCAGGGTGAACAGACCGCGCTTCAGCCCGATAAAGGTCACTGTCAGGTCCGCCCGCACCGCCAGCCCGAGTACACGGCCCGTGTCCGAGCACAGGCCAGAGGGTATATCCACTGCCAGCACCGGCGCGCTGCTGTCATTCACCGAGTCGATCGCCTCCCGGTACACACCCCGCACCTCACCACCGAGGCCGGTGCCCAGCATAGCGTCGACTATGACACCCTCTTGCAGCAGGTATATTGGCTCAAACGGCTCAATCCTCACACCATTGGCCAGCGCCTGATTGCGCGCCAGCAATGCGTCACCGCCTATTTTGTCCGGGTCACCAAGCTGCAGCACATTCACGGGTATACCGCGTTTTTGCGCCAGATCCGCTATCAGGAAGCCATCACCGCCATTGTTGCCGGTTCCGCACAGCACCTGTATGCACTCAGGGTCTGGCCAGGCTCGTAACAGCGCGTCAAACACCGCGCTGGCGGCCCGCGACATCAGCACTATGCCCGGGATCTTGTGGTCCTGGATCGCGCAGCGGTCAAGTTCGCGAGTCTGGGCGGCGGTATAGAGGCGTTCTGTGCCTAGGGTTTCCAAGATTGTGTTGCTCCTGAAGTCATCTATTGTCGGTCTCGGTGCTCATAATTGCCGTGATTGTTCGCTAGTGCAATACCGGCGCCTCGGGTCGAATAGCCCTGAACAAGTAAATTTTAGAGATCGGCCGAGCGAGTAACCGGGGATCACCCGTGTCGGACCGTTGAGCGCATGGACGAAGGGGGCGGCCATCCGCAAACGAGCCTACATGGATGTATTCACGGCGAGTCAGGCACGGGTGATACCCGTTTACTCGCGCTCAAGCCACCCAACAAAAAGTATTTAGATCGCATATCCCAAGCCCAGTTCTGGCAGAATTATACCCCCTAGCAACACAAACAAGGCGCCAAATTGTCCCAGCAACTCCTACCAGAAGATCAGACCGCCATCGCCGAGCAGATCCGCGCGTGGTCAAAGGAGCTGGGATTCAGCCAACTGGGTATTGCAGATATCGAACTGGCCGAGCACGAGGGGTATCTGCAGAAATGGCTGGACGCCGGTTACCACGGCTCGATGGAGTATATGGCGCGACACGGTACGAAGCGCTCGCGGCCGGAGGAACTGGTGCCGGGCACATGCCGCGTGATCACCGTGCGCCTGGACTACCTGGTTGATGGCACCCAGCCGATGGCAGTACTGGAAGCACCCGAAAAAGCCTATATTTCACGGTATGCGCTGGGACGGGATTACCACAAACTGATCCGAAAACGCCTGGCAACCCTGGCCGGACGCATAGAGGAGATGGCCTGTGGCGGGCGCTATCGAGCATTTGTAGACAGCGCACCGGTACTGGAGCGTGCGGTCGCAGAGCGGGCGGGTATGGGGTGGATCGCCAAAAACACCATGCTGATCAATGCGGATGCCGGTTCCTGGTTTTTTCTGGGAGAAATTTATACTGACCTGCCGCTGCCTGCGGATACACCCCAGAGCACAAAGCACTGTGGCAGCTGCACCGCCTGCCTCGACATCTGCCCCACCGACGCCTTTGCCGGACCGTTCCAACTGGATGCGCGCAAATGCATCTCCTACCTGACTATCGAGCACAAGGGCAGTATCGACCCCGCCCTGCGGCCACTCATGGGCAACCGCGTCTTCGGCTGCGACGACTGCCAACTGGTATGCCCCTGGAACAAATTTGCCCAGCCCACAGGTGAAGCGGACTTCCAGCCCCGCCACGGTCTGGCGGATGCCGATCTGGTGGACCTCTTTTTATGGGACGAGGCAACCTATCTTGCCAGGACCGAGGGCTCCGCTATTCGCCGTATTGGCCACGAGCGATGGCTGCGGAATCTGGCGGTAGCGCTGGGTAATGCGCCGCGGTCCGAGCAAGTGATTACTGCACTGGAAGCGCGCCGGGAGTTTCCCTCAGAATTGGTGCAGGAGCACGTGAACTGGGCGCTGGCACAGCACGGATTGAAATAAAGCGCTTCCTGCAGGCTAGGGCTTCAACTTCAGGAAGTGATCGCGGTAGTAACGCATTTCCTCGATAGATTCCCGTATATCGTCCAGCGCAAGGTGGGCGCCCGTCTTGGTGATGCCGGCCTCCAGATCGGGCCGCCAGCGCTGCACCAGAATTTTAAGAGTGCTGACATCGAGGTTGCGATAGTGAAAAAACCTTTCCAGCTCGGGCATATGACGGGCCATAAAGCGTCGGTCCTGGCCAATACTGTTGCCACACATGGGTGAGACCCCCGCCGGCACCCACTCTGACAGAAACTCCAGTGTCAGCTCAGTGGCACTGTGCTCGTTGTGCACACTGGCACGAACCCGGTCAACCAGGCCGGAATGTGTATGATGGGTGGTGTTCCACTCATCCATGGCCGCCAGGGTCGCATCGTCCTGATGCAGCGCTATCACAGGCCCCTCGGCCAGCGTATTGAGATCGTCGTCGGTCACAATAGTGGCAATTTCGATCACCACATTGTGGTCGGGATCCAACCCCGTCATCTCCATATCGACCCAAATCAGGTTGTTGGCGTGTTGCATTGGATTCGGTTCCCGCATGAATGCTTATGCAAGCAGTGTAGCAAATTGCCTCGACACCGCTACGCGCTACGCCAATAATGCCAAAATGTCGAAACGCAAGCTAACCCGCCAGCAAGCCTGGCGCATAGAGAAAATCCAGGCGGAACGGTCCAAACGGGCCGACAAGCGCGGCGCCCAGGCGGAGGAGTCCCTGGCCACCGGCGAACTCGGTCCGGAGCGCCACGGCCTGGTGACCGCCCATTTCGGCACACAGGTTGAGGTCGAGTCGGCGCCTGGTGAGCGCAACCGCTGCCATATGCGCGCCAACCTCGAAGGGCTGGTAACCGGTGATCAGGTGATCTGGTGCGATGGCGACCCCATGGGGGTCATTGTTGCCCAACAGGAGCGCCACAGCGTGCTGTCCCGGCCAGACCCCTATGGCAAGCTGAAACCGGTAGCTGCAAATATTGACCAGATTGTAGTGGTTATCGCCCCTCTCCCAGAACCCCATGCCTCGCTCATAGACCGCTATCTGGTGGCCGCCGAGACGGTGGATATTGAACCTGTCATCCTTCTCAACAAGACGGACCTGCTGGAAAATGATGCAGCACTCCAGCAACAAATGGATGATCTGCTGGCGATCTACCCCACCCTCGGCTACCGTATTCTCCATACCTCCAGCAAGCAAGGCGGGCTGGAGGAGTTGCACTCAGCACTGCAGGAACGTACCAGTGTATTTGTTGGGCAGTCGGGTGTCGGGAAATCGTCTCTGGTGAATGCCTTACTACCGGAGGCTGACCTGCGCGTCGGCGGCCTGTCCGAGAGCACCAGCAAGGGCACCCACACCACCACCACCGCCCAGCTCTTTCACTTGCCCTCCGGTGGCACTCTCATTGATTCTCCGGGCATCCGCGAGTTCGGTCTCTGGCATATGAGCCGCGAGCAGGTCGAACAGGGCTTCCGTGAGTTCCGCCCCCTGCTCGGCACCTGCAAGTTTCGCGACTGCCAGCATGTACACGAACCCGGTTGTGCGATTCTCTCTGCGCTGGCTTCCGGTGCGATTAGTGAGCGGAGGATGAACAGTTATCGGTATATTGTGTCTAGCCTGGAAGAGTCCTAGCACTGGCTCTTTTTTTACGTTTCTTTAATGCTCCAAGGGCGGTCACTGCCTACCCCCCCTGCCGAATCGGCCATAGCTCCGGCAACCAATCCGGCTGCTGCGTAACTCGACCATTTTTCGCTGCGAAAAATGGTCGAGTTGCGCAGCGGCCCTAAGAGGCGGAAAAGCCTGCGATCGTTCAGCAAGCGCTGAAAAACTAAAACCTAAAAATCAGATGAAAGAGCCGAGACTTTCCCCGAGACGCGTAGCAGTTCCAGCCAGATAAGAATCGTCAAACCCAACCGCGCCCTTGGGGAAAAGCAAGATGACAGTGGAACCGAGCATAAAGCGGCCCATTTCGGCGCCCTGCTCTAGCTCCACAGGCTCAGGAAGCGATACGTAGTCACGAAAGACCGGAGTGGAGGTGGGCGGTGCAACCTGCCCGGACCAGACCGTTTCGATACCGGCTACTATCATCGCGCCCACGAGAATCAAGGCCATAGGACCTGCAGCCGTGTCGAAATAACACACCAGACGCTCGTTGCGGGCGAACAGACGGGGTACATTCTCCGCCGTCACCTGGTTCACCGAGAATAACTGGCCGGGGATGTAGCTGGTGGCGGTGAGGCGACCGGCGATGGGCATGTGCACACGATGGTAGTCGCGGGGGGAAAGATAAATAGTCGCAAAATTTCCATCGATAAATTGCGTCGCGCGCTGAGTATCACCACCCAGTAGTTCAACGGTAGAAAAAGACTGTCCCTTGGCCTGAAAAATTCTACCGAACTCAATAGCGCCCAATTGGCTTATCGCCCCATCTGCCGGGCAGACCAGATCCGCCTCAGCCAGTGGTCGCGCGCCATCGCGCAGGGGCCGGGTAAAAAAATCGTTAAAGGACAGGTAGCGCGTGGGATCGGGCTCCGCCGCCTCGTCCATATTGACCTTGAACCGCTTCACGAACAGCTGAATCAGCCCATTCTTCAACCACACGGGGTGGCGCAAGCCCGCGAGCCAGCCGGTGCAGCGGGAAAGTAGATGTTGCGGCAAAAGGTGCTGGATAATGATAAATATCTTGTTCATGGCCCATAGTGTAACGGTGTTGAGGTGCCCGGGCGCAGATTGAAATTGTGAAGATTTGGCTCATTGTTTCGTTGCTCATCACTCCCGCATTGTCTCTGGGAGATAATCTGTCCGAGGATGATTAGATACTCAAAAACCCGCGGGGTCTGTTCTAGCCGTGTTAATAAATATGTTACGGTAAAATCCAGTGACTAACGAGGCGATACCCTCCAAAAATTACTGGCGTTATAACCATGCAATTCAATAGTGTGAGTTGATATCGTGCAAATTTGGCTCTTATTATTATTGATGCTGACCACCCAGCCCCTGATTGCGGGAGATACTGAGGTGGCCAGCGATCTGGAGAGCGACATCGACGAATGGCATGCGGATGACCCCAATGAACCCACCGAACACTGGGTGGACTCCGGCCATGAGTATGCCGCCGCAAAGGCGCAGGCTCTTACTCAGTGGATGGATGATTACTTCGGTGAACCCAACTACGAGCTCGAATCGGCAGATTCTCTGATACGTGTCGACTTTACTACCAACTGGGACCAGGAGGACGGCAATACCAATAATGTCAGGCTGCGGGGAAAATTGTACCTGCCCAACCTGTCCAAGCGTCTGAATCTGGTATTCAACGACGAGGACGGGGATGAACTGGATCCCGACAGCGACCTGCGCGATGGCGGCAGTAATCTGGGACTTGTATACGAGGTCACCGACGGGAAAAGTTCTCGCGTCGATCTTACCCTGGGACTTCGCTGGAATCGGTTGCGCCCCGGTATCCGCTACCGTTACCAGGGCCATTTCTGGGATGTGAACCGTTATCGCCTCACCCAGCGACTGCAATGGGACACCAAAGACCGGCTGTTCGCCACCAGCCAGGCGGAAATCAACCGGCCACTGAGCGAAAACACGGTACTGCGCTGGAATAATAAGGCCGTTTATGGCCAGGAGACAGACGGAACGGAATGGATCACCCGCCTCTCACTGTTCCAGCGCGCTAGAACACATGAAGGAAATCATCGGGTGGGCATCAACTACTATGGGTCTGTAAAAGGAGTCACAGACCCGGAGTCCTATGTAAGGAACTACCGTGTTGGCGTGCTGTTTCGCCGCTCAATTTTCCGAAAGTTCCTGTTCCTGGAGCTGGAACCGGCCTACAACTATCGCAAAAGGGACCCGGACGAAAAAAGGCAATTTGCCTGGAGCGTAGCACTGCGTTTCCAGATTGCCCTGGAGAGCAACCTGGACGGTAAGAAATATCACACGCCGGATGAGGATCCAGCCGATGATAATATCTCAATAGGGTCGACGCGGATTCCAGAGCAAACAGGGGCCCCCTACCAGGCGGCAGCCGACCCCTTTATACCTGCCTTCAGCCTATAAATTTTCCTCCGCAAAAGCCGCCAGCCTTGAACGTACAATACCATTCACATGCATGATGCCCGCATGCGGGTACTGCTTGCTCTTCTCCACCAGGTAGGTCAGCCCAGAGGTCAGCGGTGAAATGTACTTGTTGTCGATCTGGGCGAGATTGCCCAGCACTACTATCTTGGAGTCCGCCCCCACTCTGCTTATGACGGACTTGAGCTGAAACTGGGTGAGCCCCTGGGCCTCATCGATGATGATATAGGCGTTGTTGAACGAGCGCCCGCGCATGAAGTTGAGCGACTTGAACTGGATATTCGCGCGCTCTTTCACGTAGCTGATACTGCCGTGGCAGGACTCGTCGGTACCGTGCAGGATTTCCAGGTTGTCATCGAAGGCAGCCAACCAGGGTGCCATCTTCTCCTCTTCGGTACCGGGCAAAAAGCCTATTTCCTCGGCGATAGGCGGCGTGGAGCGGGCGACAATTAACTTGGAGTAACGCTTTTGCTCCAAAATCGCATGCACGCCATAAGCCAGTGCGAGCAGCGTCTTGCCAGAACCGGCGGGGCCGGTCATGACGGTCATGTCCACATTGTCATCAGCAAGCAGTGACATCGCCATAGCCTGCTCCAGATTGCGCGGCACCAACCCCCAGAAGCGACGGTTCATCAGGTTATCGCGGCTGTCACAGCGCAGATAGACAAATTCATTGTCCAAACGCTTAACGAAAGCCATAAACTGCTGGTCGTCATACAAGAACATATTGGGGTAGGCCTGGGGCAGCGACTTGCGCGGAATACGGTGCAGGGTGCAATCGCCTTCCCGCAGTGTGTCCACTTCGCTGATCGAGGACCAGAAGTCCCCCTCGATATGCTCATAGCCCTTGGCCAGCAGGTCGATATCATCCAGCACGCGGTCGCGGCGGTAATCCTCCACATGCACCAGGCCAGAGCCCTTGGCCTTTATGCGCATATTAATATCTTTGGTTACCAGGCAGACAAATTCGTTGGGATGCTCCGCCTGCAGGCGCAACGCCACATTAATGATGCGGTTGTCGTTGGCCTGAGCCTGCGTGTCATCCAGGTAGGGCACCGCAGTATTGTCTGCCAACCGCTGATCGGCGTAGATGGCGAGAGTGCCCATTATACTGTCATCAAGACTGGTTCCCGGAACATCCACACCCTCCTGTATCTGCTGTGGCGTGGCATTGTCCACCACCTTGTCAATCATCTGGATGGCAATGCGCGCCTCCCGGCTCACCGTCTTGTCGTGCCTATCCTTGATATGGTCGAGTTCTTCGAGAACGGTCATGGGTATGACCACGTGGTGCTGCTTGAAGGCGGAGATCGCCGTGGGGTCGTGCAGCAGGACATTGGTATCCAGTACATATGTCTTCTTGATAACGGATTTAAGGGTGGTTTTTTCTACGCGCAGGGGTGAGCCTGAGTCCATAGAGGAATCCTCGTCAATGAGTCATTGGGTAGTGGTCTGGGGGCGTTCTTGTTGTGATCCGACAGCATCGGCCGGGGCTGGGGTGAATAATGAGGTGAATAAAGGGGTCGGCAACCGCTGAGGTGAACGGGTGATTGTATGCGGCGGCGGCAAAATACCGAAGGCGAATGATGCTTGAACCCGGGTGGCTCGGTGGCAGCGCTCAGGCGCTTGATGTACGACACATGGCTACAGACGATGTGCTGTCCTGCCTGCGTCCGGAAATCTATCAATGGCTCTTCCCGGCGGGGCTGGTTTTCTACCGCGTTGACCTGATTATCAAACCCTCTCCGCCAACATGTCAATGGCAAGGGGAAAAAAGACCCGTCAATCGGGTCCGAGAGACATCTCTCACTGACACAGCGGACGATTTCCGCTAGGATAGCGCGCTTGTATTCAAGAATTAATAAGTAGCTCCCTGCATGCTCAATCAGGACTCCCTGTCGCAACTCAAAGGCCTCAAATCCCAGATGGAGGCTGAGAAGGAGCGCGCCGAGGCCACCATCAAGGGTACCCAGAACCGATACGGGTTTGCGGTACTGGATGACGGCCGCGAAATTTTCATCCCCCCAGATGAAATGCTGAAGGTATTTCCCGATGATCGGGTACGTATCTGTATTCGCCCGACCAAAGACAACAAAACAATTGCAGATATCGAAAAACTGGTGGACAGCCCATTGGCAGATTTCACTGGCCGTTGCGTACGCAAGGGCAAGGCGATGTTTGTGGAGCCGGATCTACAACAGCTGAACCGCTGGTTATTCATACCACCCCACGCCCGCAACGGCGTCAAGGAAGGTGATTATCTTCGCTGCGCGATCCTCAGGCACCCGATTCGCGATGGCAAACCACAAGCCAAGGTGCTCGCCATTATCGGCGATGCCACTACGCCGGGCATAGAAAACCTGTACAGCATGGCCAAGTACCGCCTCGCATCCGAGTGGAGCAGTGCCAGCAAGCAGGAGGTAGAGCGCCTGGTGGAGCATTGCAAGCCGCTGCAAACCAGCAAGCGGCGCGACCTCTCCGATCTCGAATTTATCTCCATCGATACCGTGAAAACCCAGGATATCGACGATGCCCTGTACGCCGAAATCAGCAATGACGGCTGGACCCTCTTCGTCGCAATAGCAGACCCCACCGCGTATATCGAAGTAGATAGCGAGTTGCACCGCGACATCGCCGCCAGGGGAGCGTCCGTGTACTTCCACGGCGACGTACTGCCCATGATGCCTGAGCAGCTATCGCAGGACACCTGTGCATTGTCCGAGGGCAGCGACCGCCCGGCCCTGGTGTGTAAAGTGGCAATCAGCGACAGCGGTGAAGTGGGTGAATTCGAGTTTATCGAGGCGACCGTGCGCTCTCGTGGCAAGCTGTCGTACTACGGGGTCGAGCGCTACCTGAATGGCCAGGCGGATGAGCTAATGAGCCATGCAACACCGCTTGAAGCACTGTATCAGGTGTTTCGCGCGCTGCGTGCAAACCGGGAAGAGAACGGCCTGGTAATGGAAGATCGCCAGGAGTTTCGGTGGATACTCAACGACAACAAACAAATTGAGAATATCGAACCCTTCGAAAAGCTGTTGTCACAAAAGCTGGTAGAAGAGTGCATGATTGCGGCCAACCGCTGCGCTGCCAACTTCCTGCGCCAACAGGGCGCCAACGGGCCCTTTGTCATCCATCCGGGTATTCGCCCCAATCGGCTGGATGAGGCCCGGAAATTCCTGTCCATGCACGCACCTGATGTCGCTGAGAAAGACCCGACCACCGTGGAGGGCTACCGCGACATCATGCGCTGTCTTGCCCGGCAGGAGCACGAACTGCCCTTGCGAACCATGATAAATCGCCTGCTGACTCGCGCCGGTCTCAGTACCGAGCCTGCCCCCCACATGGGTATGGCACTGGAAACCTACACCAACTGCACCTCTCCACTGCGCAAGTATGTGGACTTCCTGGTGCACCTCCAGATCAAGTCATTGCTGCACGAGCAACCCGCTAACTGGTTCAACCTCGAGCTGATGACCACCCTTGCGGAGCGACTGCTTAATGCCCGCACGGCGACGCTGGAAGCAGAGCGCTGGCTGGCGGGTAATTATCTTACCCGCCTGGCCACTGAGGTGGGCGCGACCTTCAAAGGGGCGATAAGTCACGTTAACAGTAGCGGTTTCACCGTGCGACTGGACGACAATGGCCTGGAAGGGTTCGTGGACCTGCGCAAGGACCCGGAAAAGTTCAGTTACGATAAATGGACTGCGAGCCTGACCAGCACCACGCGCCGCTTCCAGCTGCGGCAAACAGTGGAGCTGACCTTTGTCACTGTGGACGAGTCTACCCAGTACCGGGCGATGTTCAAACTGGTGGAAGGTTGCGGCTTGAAAACGCCAAAAGTTGCAGCAGATGCTGCCGGGCCTGCGCAAACCGGGACACAACTCGTCGAGCCCGCAACGGCTGCGCCGGATGGAAAAACGCCAGCCTCATAAATTGTGAGTTAAAGGGCAAACCAGGCGACTAGTGTGCCCGCCGATCCAGAATGGTTTCCTTGCGAACCAGTGCCAGTGCCGGCACACCATCAACCAGGCAAACTTGTACCCTGCTTACCAGTTGAATCATTTCCGCTACCCCCAGTGCACGCAGATAAACACCCATGTCCCTGCGGCTGTCCAGCACAACACTGTGGTCCACCAGTCGACACGCCTCGATTATCAGCTCCTCTCTGGCGCTGAATGCATCCTCTTCCCCAAAAATAAGCTTGGTGAACGTATCTACGATGGCCATTTCACTAACCGGCTCGCTCGTTCTGAAATTGCCCGCACCATTCATTACATTATTCCCATTATCTGTCCCACCCCTTTCGAGTTCAGCTGCTCGATCACCCGGGAAGAGCTTTGATTATGGCCGATAAACCACATCTACCTGATCAAATTTTAGTCAATATTTCACAGAAATGCAGGGAAGGGGACGCAATTGACCCCATTTGGGGCAGGAAATACCGCGCTCAGAAAGCAGCGTGCCCGGGTGTACGGGGGAAAGGTATGGCGTCGCGAACATTCTCCATACCTGTCACATAATTGAGAAGCCGCTCGAAGCCCAGGCCAAAACCTGCATGCGGCACGGTGCCATAACGGCGCAAATCCCGGTACCACCACAACTCTTCCCTTAGCTGCTCGTCGATCCGGGCATCCAACACATCAAGGCGTTCCTCGCGCTGGCTGCCACCGATGATCTCGCCAATACCCGGCGCCAGTACATCCATCGCCGCCACCGTCTTTTCATCGTCGTTCAGACGCATATAAAACGCCTTGATCTCCCTGGGGTAGTTCATCACCACTACCGGGCGCCCCACGTGTTGCTCCGCCAGATAGCGTTCGTGCTCAGAAGCGAGGTCCAGCCCCCATGCAACGGGGAATTCGAAGCGCTCACCGCAATTTTTGAGAATATCCACGGCCTCGCTGTAGTTCATGCGCTCGAAGTTTGAATCCACTACAGCTCGCAGACGCGTGAGGACAGTGTCATCGATATGCTTCTCAAAAAAGGCCATATCGTCTTCGCACTCCTCCAGTACACGGCTGAACACGTGTTTCAGCAAGTTCTCGGCGAGGTCCGCATCATCGTTCAGATCGGCAAAGGCAATCTCTGGCTCCACCATCCAGAACTCCGCCAGGTGGCGACTGGTATTGGAATTTTCCGCTCTGAAGGTGGGGCCGAAGGTGTAAACCTTACTCATGGCCAGGCAGTAGGACTCCACCTCCAGCTGCCCTGAGACTGTGAGAAAGGACTCACCACCGAAAAAATCCTGACTGAAATCCACGCCGCCCTCGGCAGTGCGGGGCGGGTTGGCCAGGTCCAGGGTGCTCACCCGAAACAACTCGCCGGCACCCTCGCAGTCGCTGCCGGTAATGATGGGAGTGTTAATCCAGTGAAACCCGTTGCTGTAAAAGTAGTTGTGGATGGCGTTGGCCAGAGTGGTACGCACCCGCGTGATGGCGCCGATGGTATTGGTGCGTGGGCGCAGGTGCGCCTGCGTGCGCAGGTACTCAAAAGTGTGTCGTTTCTTGGCTATGGGATAGGTTTCGGCATCGTCCACCCAACCCACCACCTCCACTGCACTCGCCTGTATTTCCAGGTTCTGGCCCTTGCCCTGTGACGCCACCAGTTCACCGGTCACCCGCACCGCGCAGCCGGTAGATAATTTCAGCACCTCGCTCTCGTAATTGCCCAGCTCCGAGGGCACTACCGCCTGGATAGCATCAAAACAGGAGCCGTCATGCACCGCGAGAAAGGAAATACCCGCCTTGGAATCCCGTTTACTGCGCAACCAGCCCTGGACACTAACCTGCTGCCCAACACCTGTCTGCCCATTGAGGGCGTTTTTTACTGAACTGAACTGAGGCATAGCAAGCGTCGCTCCTTATTAGCGGGCAATGCGGGTTATTTTGGTGCCTTCCATTGTCAGGTTGTACATAAGACCCTCATTGGAAAAAATAAACCCCACCACCGGCTGGTTGATTTGCGCGGTGTCGATACTGCCGCCACCGCCGAGTTTGATCAAGGCCACACTGCCGTCCACTCCCACTCGCCAGCCGCTGCTGTTCTGGAATTTACTCAGGGCTTCCTGGGTCATAAAGAGGATAACCTCGGATTTTACCTGGGCACCCACCTGCAAGCCGAAGGAGGCACCTGCGGTCACAAAGTAGGACGTCGGCATCCCTGCAACCAGCAGAGAGCCCTCGCCATACTGGCCGCCCACGCCAAAACCCATTTTCACGACATCGGGGAACACCAGCACACCCGCCGCCTTGTCGAGCAACTCGCCCGCCTTGCTGGAGTGCGCGCGCAGTTTTTCCAGCGCCTTCTGGCTGCCGGCATCGATCTTTGCCTTGTCGTCGGCGTACAGGGCTGGTGACAGTAGCACGAGCACAGCAGCCACCAAAAAGGCCAGAAAACTGTTACGACAAATATGCGACATAAGTAGGGTTCCCTGTGCTTTGTAAGCCATTTGTTCTGCCCGGGCAGCGGCTTCGGACAATGACGCCGCGATTCTACACCAACGCCACAGCACCCGGCGAACACCATCCGTCAGTATAATGCGCCCCTATCGGGGCCTGACTATTGTGACCGCAGGAAAATACCGCTTTAATGATGCCCAAGGCAGCGTTCGCCAACACTGGATTTTGCATGAAAAACAAAGATATCAAAGCCCTGGAAAAGGGTAGCTACATCAGCTTTTCCACGCGCAAAAAATCGGGCGACTTTGTGGCCACGCCAGTCTGGTTTGCGCCCGCCGGGGACAGCTACTACCTGTTCTCGGCTGGTGAGGCGGGTAAGGTGAAGCGATTGCGCAATTTCAGCGAGGCACGGATTGCGCCCTGTACGGTGTCAGGCAGGGTTACCGGAATGTGGCACGACACCCACGCCTACCTGCTCGATACGCCCGCTGATAACAAAAAAGCGCTGAAGGCCCTGCGACGCAAGTACGGCTGGCAAATGGCCATCGGTGACATATTTGCCAACCTCACCGGCAAAATGGCGCGACGGCAATACATACGGGTGGACATACCCGGCCAGGGCTAGCTGCCCACAAGTTGCGCCCGTCTCACCTTGGCCAGCTCATCCTTGTAGAACTCGACATCCGTATTCAAGGTGGCAAATTCGATCGCTTTTTTGATGTTGCGGGCGGCGTCGTCAAGGTCATTGAGCTGGTAATAGACGACACCTCGCGCAAATAACAGGTTGCTGTCGTTGGGCATCAATGCCACCGCCCGATTGTAGTGGCGCAATGCGGTCTCCCAGTCACCCGCAGTTGCAGCCTCTTCGCCGCGCCAGGCGTGATAGTAGGGGTTAGCCTCGCGATGCACATCCAGTTTCTCCAACCAGTATTCCTGCTCTTCCTCGCGCCCCTCAAGGCCGTAGAGCACCGCCAGATTGGTCATGGCGGAGTGCTCCCTGAAATCCAGCGCCAGCGCCTGCAGGTAACTGTGCTCCGCGTCGCGGTGCTGGCCGTTGGTCCGATACAACGCGCCGAGATTAACCCACAGATGCGACATATCCGGGGAAATTTGCAATGCTCTGACCAGATAATTCCAACTCGTTTCGAGATCGCCATCGGCCAGGGCAGCCATGGCAATATTGTTGTAGAACAACGCCTCGGCCTCAGTGTCCGTCAGCTCCTGTGAACCAGTGATATCTCTTGCAGGTAGCGGGTCTATATCCACCATGAAACGCTTGCCATCTCGCAATCGCACCACCACATTCACATGCAGGCCCACCTGTACCCTGTCGCTAATCTTGCTCCACTGTGGCCGCACTTCCTGCCACTGGTAATGCGCCTCCAGACCCGCCTCCCGCGCCAGGGCAATAAAAAGGCTGGCAAAGGACAGACAGTTGGCTGTGCCCCGGCGGAATACTTCCCTCGCCGAGCCCTCGGCAAAGGGGTCGTATTGCACGCCGAGACTGCCATCACCGCGCACAGCCTCGTGCAGGGACATCAGTTTTAAACGGCTATTGTTTAAATCTCCGGTATAGCGCTGGACAAATTCGCGCATGGGTTCATCCACTGCCAGTAACCCGGGCATCGACACTCCTCCGGCAGCGTCAGCCACGGTCAGCTGGCCGCGATCGAGTTGCAAGGGACTGAGAGTGCTGATGGCAGGGCTATCGCGCGAGGAACTCGCGCAACCCGCAAGCGTGAGGGTGAGCGAGACGATAAAACCCAGCCAGCCTACTGCACGTGGCTGCCGGTCTCGTCTTGTATGCGCCTTGTCGGAAGGCATCATCACCCCTCCTCAACATCCAGTATAACCCAGCTCCGCAGGGCTTCCAGATACCTTTTTTTATCCGGATCAATGTGTGAAATTTGTTGCTGAGACAGTCTTTTAGCCCGGAACCTGGGTGACTATCGAGGAGCTGGGTATGACGCAGCATCTGTCACCCGCAGACACCCTCGCCGATCAGCGCGCTATGCGCCAACTCGCCACGATTGTAGGATTTTTCATCGTAGCCACCGCAGTAATGGCGCTGACCGTGGGTTTAATTATGGGCTAGCGTGTCACTTGACGAGCAGGTTCAGGCGGCGGTGTGCAGGCCGCACTCGCGGCCGTCCTGTACCTTGGTGGGATCGAAGTAATGCCGACAGGTGGGCAGTTTGTGCTGTGCCATATAAGCATCCACGTCGTCCTCGGACCAGTAGAAAATTGGCGCCACCTTGATGATGCCGCGGTTGTCCATGGAGACGATGTCCAGTGTTTTGCGGTGCTCGGTTTCCTCGCGTCGAATACCAGTGAGCCAGACTTCCGGCGCAAAATCATGCAACGCCTGGCCAAAAGGCTCCAGCTTGACCTGCCGGGTGAATTCCGTGTGGCGCTCCGCCTCATCAATAGTCGGAATACCACCCATAATGGCATTGCGGCGCTCGCTGGTCATCTCGGGGGAGTAGACATGAATGTTCACCTCGAGATCGCGAATCAGGCGTTCTGCCACCACGTAGGTATCCCGCAGGTTATACCCCGTATCCACCCAGATAGTGGGCACCTCTTTATCGACCTGCCCTACCAGGTGCAGCATCACAGCCGCATTGCGGCCCATGCTGGTGGTGGCAATGGTTTTACGACCGAGATCGAGCGCCCAGCGCACAACCTCCTGCGGACTGGCATTCCGCAGGCTTGCATTCACGCTCTCTAGGTCCAGGTCCACAGCTCGTATCAATCGCTATTTGGGTATAGGGAAACGCACTTTATAGAACATAAAAGCGGTATACAAATAACTAAGCTTTATATGGTTATTCTCGCTCCGCGACGACTGGAGACAGTGGCCGCCAGCCGGCAGAAAACGCCAGTTTTACTGGCATTCCGCCGCACTTGTCCACAGGTGGCGGGCCGCCAATACTATGGCTCAATCAAATTCAGCTACTGGAGAATCCAATGCGCAACGCTCTGTGTGACCGTCTCGGCATAGACTACCCGATCTTTGCCTTTACTCATTGCCGCGATGTCGTTGTGGCGGTGAGCAAAGCTGGCGGCATCGGTGTGCTCGGCGCGGTGGGCTTCAGCCCCGCCCAGCTGAAGGAGGAACTGGACTGGATAGATGAGCATATCGGTGACAAACCCTATGGGGTGGACATAGTGATTCCCCAGAAATACGAGGGCATGGGGGATATGTCCGCAGAAGAAATGGAAGCGCAGTTATGGAAGATGGTGCCCAAAGGGCACATGGATTTTGCCCAGAAGTTACTGGCCGACGCCGGTGTACCCCCGTGGCCGGATGGCAGCCAAAGTATGGGCCTGATGGGCTGGACAGATGCCACTGCCACCCCCCTGCTGGAGGAGGCTCTGACCCGCCCCCAATGTGTGATGATTGCCAATGCCCTGGGCACCCCTCCGGCGGACAAGATCAAAATGGTGCAAGATTCAGGGCGCTTGATCGGCGCCCTGTGCGGCCGCGTAAAGCAGGCTGTGGCGCACAAGGAGGCGGGGCTGGATTTCGTGGTCGCCCAGGGCGGTGAAGGCGGAGGGCATACCGGCAGTGTCGGCTCCATCGTGTTGTGGCCACAAATTGTGGATGCGATCGGCGATACCCCTATGCTGGCAGCGGGAGGCGTGGGTAACGGCCGTCAGATCGCTGCAGCCATGGCTATGGGCGCAGCCGGGGTCTGGACGGGCTCCCTGTGGCTGACCGTGGAGGAAGCCCATACGCAGCCGGCACAAAAGGCATCCCTGCTTAACGCCAGCAGTGAGGACACCGTCATCTCGCGCTCATGGACTGGCAAAACCTGCCGCATGCTGAAGAACGAATGGACAGAGGCCTGGGACCGCCCCGACACACCGGAACCACTGGGCATGCCCCTGCAGGGGATGGTCAGCTCGGACGGCATGCGCCGCACCCACAGCTATGCAGGTGTGGGAGAGTGCCAGAAGGTTGCCTTCAACCCCTGCGGCCAGGTAATCGGCCAGATCAGCGAGGTGGAGTCCTGCCGCCAGGTGATCTACCGACTGCTGGACGAGTATGTTGACGCAGTTGGCAAGGCAGGGAGCATGCTGCCGGAAGTGTGAGGGGCCCGCAGGCCCCACTACGCATCGCGCTAGGCAGCAGCGCGGGATGCAGTTTTTTCCAATTCCTCATGCAGGTCCAGAAACTGGACAGTCAGCTTGTGACTGGGTGCCATGTCAATCAACGGGCGATGGTCCCTGTGCGATTCTTTCATCTTTACCGAAGTTGTCAGGTAGGTACTGAACACGGGGAAGCCCTCCGCCTCCAGCTCTGCCACCAACTCACCTGGTAGCCTTGCCTGCGAGTTGAATTGGTTGATCACTATGCCTTCAACTTCCAGATCCGGGTTGTGGTCTTCCTGCAACTCCGCAATGTTGTCCATTAACGAGTACAGACTCTGGCGAGCAAAGCTGTCGCAATCGAAGGGAATCAGCACCGAATCCGCCGCGATCAGGGCCGACTTGGAGAAAAAATTGAAGTTGGGCGGCGTGTCGATATAGATCCGGTCGTACTCATCATCCAGTTTTACCAGCGCGTCCCGCAACTTGTATATCTTGTATCGCGACTCCAACTCTTTCTCCAGCACCGAGAGAACAGGGCTGGACGGCATCAGGTAGAGGTTCTCATAGGGGGTTTCCCACACAAAGGAGTCCGGGTTGCGGCTCATCCGGCGGGAACCCACGGTCTGCTTGAACAGGCCGGCCACACCCTGCGCCTCGGCCGGAAAGGCCTCGGCATCAATTTCACCTACGAGGTAGTGGGTTGTGTTGCCCTGCACATCCAGGTCTATCACCAGCGTGCGATAACCCATGGCTGCACTGATGGCCGCCAGATTACAGGTGATACTGGTCTTGCCGACACCGCCTTTTTGATTAAATACAACGCGTTTCATAGTAGTGGAACCACCGTAGAAGAGGATTAACGATGGCTCCACAGTTTAAAGAATGGCGCTTTGCAATGTAAGCGCTGGCGGTGATTTAGCGATGAAATTTTCGTTCACAACAACTGTGCGGCCCTGTTCCGATCTCGCGTGTCACGGCGGTGCATACCCTCGCTCGGTTGGAACCTCACGCCCTTGGAGGGTATACACAACCGTGCCACGCTACTGTCTGGCGTCAATTCGGAATGGCCTGTTTTCTAATGCTTTTGATCTTCATCGCTCAGTCCTTGATGGCGATCAGGTGAATTTCGAACACCAGTGCGGTGTTGGGTCCGATCGCATCACCGGCGCCCTGCTCGCCGTAGGCCAGCTTCGGCGGGCAGGCGATGCGCCACTTGTCCCCCACCGACATCATTTGCAGCGCCTCAGTCCAGGCGGGAATCACCTGATGTACGCCAAACTCTGCTGGCTCACCTCGATTCACTGAACTATCAAACACCGTGCCGTCCACCAGCGTGCCGTGGTAGTGGGTCACCACCGTGGCCTGGGGGCCGGGACTGGCACCGCTGCCGGACTCCAGCACTTCGTACTGCAGGCCACTGGCAGTGGTGGTCACTTCCTCGCGCGCGGCATTTGCCTCCATGAACATCTCGGCCAGTTGCTGGCGCTTGCCCGCCTGCTCCGCTTCCTCAGCCTGTCTTCGGTCCTGAATGACCCGGTAGCTGGCATTTATGGCTTCGTCGTCCACAGCCGCTTCATGCTGGTGATACCAGTGTTGGACACCGGCCAGTACCGCGTCCAGGTCCAGGCCCTCAAAGCTGTTGCGGCGCAATTGTTCGCCAAATTGCAGGCCAAAGCCGTAGCTGGCCTTTTGTTCGTCAGTTGTCAGTTCCACTGCAGGAAGTAATGCCATAATCTATTTCCACTGTATGATTTAAAACGGGAGGCGCACTTTATCACAGGCTTCTCGATGGAGCCTTTGAAGGCAGGGGGTACTGGTGAACATGAAGGAAGACATAAACACGATACACCAGTTCTGGTTTGGCCGGCTGGACGACACCGGCTTCGCAGCTCCGGAACATAGCCAGCTGTGGTTCCGTGCCAGTGAAGAAACCGATGCTGCTCTGCGCTCGCGCTTTGGCAGTCTTGTCACCCAGGCGCTGGCCGGGGAATTGAATCACTGGGCCGAGGACGACAAGGGCCTGATCGCACTGGTGCTATTGCTGGACCAATTCACTCGCAACATTTATCGCGGCACGCCGGAATCCTTCGCCGGTGATGACACGGCGCAGCAACTGGTCCAGCAGGTAATAGCCTCGGGGCGCCATACAGCCCTGCCACCCATCCATCAGGTGTTCCTGTTCCTGCCACTTGAACACTGCGAGGACCTGGAGACTCAGGAACTGTGCGTTCAGTTGTTTCGGGAGCTGGCAGAAAGATCAGATGCCAATCGTGTAAATGACTTCGCCAGATATGCCGTGGCCCATCGTGATGTGATAGCCCGGTTCGGCCGCTTCCCCCACCGCAATGCCATCCTGGGCCGGGAATCCACCGCCGAGGAGCTTGCCTACCTGGAAAAGCATGGCGGTTTCTAGTTCGACTCGTCCACCGCTTGCAACACGCAGCGGTCGGCGCTCATCTCGGCCTGCCATACCCGCCACCACACGCCCCACCAGGTGGGCGCCACACTACGGGCAGAACGTCATCTGGGGGCAAGCTTTTCCTCCTCTTGTGTCACCGCCAGTTTATCTCACTTTGCCCAAGGCGAAGCTTTGACGCTATGCTTGCTGCCGGATTCTATTGCTTGAGACTGAAATGACTGACCGCGACCTCAAAGTACAACTACTGCTCACCGGCAACGAGATCATGAGTGGTGACACGGTGGATTCCAACTCCGCCCTGATAGCCCGCCGCCTTGGCGAGCTGGCCATCGGCGTACACCGCAAGGTCACCGTGGGCGATGATATCGAGTTGCTACAGGTCGAGCTGGCCTCCATGGCGGACGATGCCGACTTGCTGATCGTCAATGGCGGGCTCGGGCCCACCATCGACGACCTCACGGCCGAGGTACTGGCCAAAGTGACCGGAGTGGGTATTGAAGAACACCCGGAGGCACTTGCCCACCTGGAGGACTGGTGCGGCAAGCGGCGTCTGGAACTGAATGCGGCCAATCTCAAGCAGGCCATGCTACCTGCCGGTTGCACTATTATTGCCAACCCCATCGGCAGCGCGGTGGGCTTCGAGATGATGGTGGGAAAGTGTCGGGTGGTGTGCACGCCAGGGGTTCCCGGCGAGCTCACCGCTATGCTCAATGGCATCATCGCCGACCTGGCCCGCCGCCTGGACCGGCCAGTGGAGCGCAGCATTTTGCGTTTGCAGACATTCGGACTGGGCGAGTCTACCGCACAGCAGATGATTAGCGATGGCATCGCAGATTGGCCGACCGAGGTTGACCTGGGCTTTCGCGCCGGCGCGCCCCAAATGGAAGTGAAGCTGACTATCAACTCCAAAGCTGCCCTACCCGCCCGCCAACGCTGCCGAGAACAATTGGAGCAATTATTTGGCGACCATATCATCGGCGAGGAAGACGCTACACTGGCAGGTAAAGTGCTGGATTTGCTGCGCGAACGCGGCGCCACTCTCACCACCGCGGAGTCCTGCACCGGCGGCCTGATCGCCTCCATGCTGACCCGTGTACCCGGCTCGTCACAGGGCTTTCACGCGGGGTTTGTTACCTATGCCAACACCATAAAGCACGCGGTATTGGGCGTAGACGAGGATGTGCTGGAAAAAGAGGGCGCCGTGAGCGAGCCAGTGGTTCGGCAGATGGCTCTGGGTGCCATGGAGCGCTCCGGCGCAGACTACGCTATCGCGGTGTCCGGCATCGCTGGGCCGGATGGCGGCACGAAGGACAAGCCTGTAGGTACTGTCTGGATCGCATGGGGCTCTAAAGAGGCTATCAAAACCTGCCGCCTGCGCTGGCCAGTGGAGCGCAGCCTGTTTCAAACCATGGTGGCCGCTGCCGGCCTGGACATGATCCGCCGCACTCTGCTGGGAATAGATTCCGAACCGCGCTATTTCAGCCAGCGTCGGGGGTGAGCAGAGGCAGCTCAGCTGCCCTGCACAATATCATCCTCCTCAGTATCGACCCGATGCCACACCAGCGAATGAAATCGCGTCACACCGCCCACTTCATCCTTGCCGCTGAGCACCAGGGTCTGGCCATCCAGCTCGGCATGGCGCAGCTGTTCCGAGCCGGGGAAATTCGGGTTCAGGCTGTACGTCACGTGATGGATTACATCCCCACCCACTACCTTGTAGCGGCCGGCATAGTGAAAATAAGAGGAAAACGCTATAGCTTTCAGCGAGTCAGGTAGCTTGCGATAACTGACATCCCCCGGCAGGGGTGCCCGCCCGGGCTGGCCGATGCAGGCGCTCATCCAACCGTCGTTGCTGTAGAGCAGCAAACCCTCGGGTTCCTCGCCGTAGGGATAGCTGAGCTCATCGCGGTCGGCGTAGCCCACTGTCCATGACTGCAATTGCCAGGTTCCAATGAGATCATTCGTACTTATTTCGGCCATTCATTTGTCCTCAATCAGGGCTGTAGTTGTTCGATTCTCCAGCTAGCATCAGCTTGCAGGTGATAGCGGAATCGGTCGTGCAGGCGGTGTTCACCGCCCTGCCAGAATTCAATTTGCTGTGGCAAGACGCGGTAGCCCCCCCAGAAATCCGGCATGGGAATTTCACCCTTGCCGAATTTCTCACGCAGCACTCTGGCCTGCTTTTCCAGCAGGGAGCGGGCCGATATAGGGCGGCTCTGGCGCGAGGCCCACGCAGCTATCTGGCTCTCCCGGGGGCGGGTGAGAAAATAACTGGCAGACTCCACCACTGACATTTTCTCCACCGTTCCCCCGACGATCACCTGCCGGTCCAGCTCATTCCAGGGAAACAACAGCGACACGCTCGGGTTGTGCGCGATGGCCGCTGCCTTGGCACTGCCATAGTTGGTATAGAAGACGAAGCCGCCATGCGACAGCCCTTTAAGCAAGACGATACGCTGCCAGGGCAAGCCCGCTTCATCCACCGTGGCCAGCACCATGGCGGTGGGATCCTTCAGCCCCGCCTTGACCGCCTGCTCCAGCCACACTTCATACTGGTGGATGGGGCTGGCATCCAGCATCTCCCGGCTCAAACCGCCGGCGATATACTCTCTTCTGAAGGAATCGTACTGTGTGGTCACAGGCCGCCCACTGATAACATCACGTTCATATTACTGCGGCGGGAAGTTGGCAAACATAGCCGCCGCCGCGGCTTCGCGAGCCCGGTCGGCCTCGGCCGAACCCGGATCTGCGGTCAGTTCTGTTTTTAACACAGAGCGCCACACCGGCTGATTTCGCATCAGGTCGACCATATCTACCGTCAAAGTACCTTTTGAATAGCGTTCTCCGCCCGCTACGGCCATATCACAACCGTCACAATCACTGGCATTTGCATCGGTTTTGACCGGGTCCTTGGGAATCAGGTACCAGGTAATAAGCAGATCGGCCTGCTGGCTGGAGCTGACCATCTTAAAACCCTTGCGCGTCAGTTCAGCAGACAGCGCGGAGTCGATACGCTCGATCTGCGCATCACTGACCATTATGGTCGCGGGATTGCTGCGGCTGGAGGGTTCGATATAAATCTTGTGCTCAGCGGAAAAATCGTATGAATGGTCGTAGGTCGTGGTGACGTTGGGTGCTTCAGATGTTGAAGCACAGGCCGCAAACGCCGGCAGCAGCAAAAGGGCGATTGCGCGCAGCACGTATATTCTCATTCTCAATCTCCTCATGGTTGGAGCCGCATTATAAGCAATCGTCGCCAGCGGGATACACCGACCGTGTCAATCATTGGTGCTGGGATACACCGGGGCACGCAAGCCGATCGCCGGAATTTGCGGGAAAGGGTAAAACTCCCGCCAGTCCGCGCCAAAGTCCTCGGTGATAGACCTCTTAAATGCCCCCTGATAGCACTGCTCCATCGCCCCATCCAGCTCCTCAGTAGATGCCTGCCCAAGTAACAGGGCAGACTCCATCATGCCCTCGGCGCGCAATCGCGTTGAGGGCGGCACGTCATCTCCCGTCGCCAGGGCGGTGAACATGGCAGTCCAGCGTTGTTTAAGTTCGCTTATAAGCTCGCTCATCTTTGTTGTACCCTGCGTATGTGAACTCTGTTGGAGGAAGAGCGGCCTGCCCTCGCGAGACCGTTGAGCGCATGGACGCGCGAAACGAGCCCCCATGGACGGGTTCACGGCGGGTCTCGTGAGGGCAGGCCGCTCTTCTTCCAGCTGGAAAGGCACTAGCCCGAGTATGCTGTTACGGACAAAACAGTTAAAGTCGCAATTCTACTTATCCTGGGAAACCCAACTTCGTGAATCACTTACCACGCATCTTTACTGCCCTGCTCACCCTCTGCCTGCTCACCCCCGGCAGTGGCTGGGCCAAAGAGACCTCGGCCGACGACCACCCGATCATCGACTTCAAGGAGCGCTTTCTGCCCACCGTGGCGAAGCACGGCATGGTGGTGGGCCCTGAGCAACTGGCCGGAGAGATAGGCACCAGCATCATGCAACAGGGCGGCAATGTGGTGGACGCTGCGGTGGCCACAGGCTTCGCTCTGGCTGTGACCTACCCGCGGGCGGGAAACCTGGGCGGCGGTGGATTTATGCTCATCCATCTGGCTGAAACTGACAAGCAGGTTTTTATCGACTACCGGGAAACAGCACCTGCTGCTGCCACACGGGATATGTTCCTGGGGGCAGATGGCAAGGAAGATTTCATGCGGGAGTATTTCAGCCTGCAGGCGTCCGGGGTACCGGGGACTGTGGCGGGGCTGCTATACGCTCTGGAGAAATACGGCACTATGAGCCGCCAGCAGGTACTGGCGCCCGCCATAGCCCTCGCTGAGGAGGGCATAAAGGTGTCCTTCGCGCTGAACTATGAGCTGGCATCCCGGGGCGCACGCTTGCGCGGCAACCCGGCATCGCTGCAACTCTTCTTCAAACCCGACGGCAGCCCCATGGAGATTGGCGACACCTGGCGCCAGCCGGACCTCGCCTGGACTCTCCGGCAGATTTCCAAAAACGGCGCAGACGCTTTCTACAAGGGTGCGGTCGCCGAGAAGATTGTCGCCGCGATGAAGTCCGGCGACGGCCTGATCAGCGCCGGCGACCTGGCCGATTACAAGGTGGTTGAGCGCGCTCCCATACGGGGAACTTTCCGGGAGTTCGAGGTGGTTTCTGCACCGCCTCCCTCCTCCGGCGGAGTTCATATAGTGCAAATTCTGAACATGCTGGAGCAGGACGATCTGGCGGCACTGGGCCACAACAGCGCGGCCTACCTACACCTGCTGACTGAAACCATGAAACTGGCCTATGCCGATCGCAGCGAATACCTTGCCGACCCCGATTTTGCCGAAGTACCGGTGGCGGCTTTAACCAACAAGGCCTACGCCGCTAGGCAGCGCAAAATGATTGCCGCCGACCATGCCACACCCTCCTCGGAAATAGCACCCGGCCAGGCAGCGATGCCCGAAAGCAAGGACACCACGCATTTTTCTGTAGCGGACGCCAGGGGCAATATGGTCAGCAACACCTACACGCTAAACGCCAGTTTCGGCTCGGCCATCACCGTGCCCGGCACCGGCATGTTGTTGAACAACGAGATGGGAGACTTTACCTCGCTGCCAGGTCGGCCCAATATGTTCGGCCTGGTGCAGGGCGATCGCAATTCAATTGAGGGAGGCAAACGGCCACTGTCCTCCATGAGCCCCACAATCGTCTTCAGGAATGGCGAGCCCTGGCTTGCCACTGGCAGCCCGGGTGGTAGCCGCATCATTACCACTGTGCTGCAAACAATTCTCAACGCCATGGCCTTCGATATGAATGTCGCCACCGCTGGAATCAGCTCCCGCATTCACCACCAATGGCTGCCGGATGAACTACTGGCGGAGGAAGGCATCAGCCCTGACACCGTGAAGATTCTCCAACAAATGGGGCACACTGTGCTGCTGGGGGGCAGGACCATCGGTCGCACCCAGTCGATCATGATCGAGGACGGCTACCTGTTGGGTGCCACCGATACCCGCAGGCCCCAGGGCTGGGTGGCGGGGTATTAGTTTTACCCCACCCGCACTTTAGCGGTTTGTCGGCTCAGCGCCACCAGATTGCCAGCACTGTCCCAGAACTCGCCATCCTCCTCGACAACGCCGCGGGTGAGGTGACGGGAGTAAAAACGCGCCTGTAAGGGCCCCGGCACAGGGGTTGCACGTACCTGCACAGTTAGCTCGATAGTGGGAATCCAGCGCAGGGGACCGAATACGGTGAACACCGGTGGAGGAAAGGCATCGGCAAACATCAGCAGTGAAATTGCGTCGGGGTCGGCACCGTCCCGATGCCGTATCCAGCCCTGAAATTCGCCGCTGCCGTTTGGCTCGCGCTTGCTGAACACCTCCACACCGCTGACCAGACGGACGTCCACCCGCTCACGGAAAAACTCTACTTTCTCCTGCCCACTGGGCGTGCACTGTTCCCACGGGGGGTACTCTGGCCGGGGCTTGGCCGACCAGCTTTCTCCCGACAAGGCGGACAGATCGCAGTACGCTGCGGTGACTTGCACCTTCAGCTCGCCTCCCTGAAACATCTTGATGCTGGCATGGGTGGTGTTGCGCCCGGCCCGCAGCAGCTCAAGCTGGCAATCGATGGTGCCCAATACCGTGGGCGCGAGATAGAAGGCATTGACTGACAGCGGGTCGCTGTGAGGCAGCGCCTCGCTGAGCACCCTGCCTGCAATCGCAAGTACGTAACCACCATTGGACACCACGCCGATGCGCCAGCCCGCTCTTACTTCACCATGCCATTGGTTTTCCCCGACCTGTTCCACGGCCGTATCCTGCGCAAATTGACTCATTTGTCTCCTCTGATAACACTGCTGGCCCGCAAAAAAAACGCCTCAACCCCCGGTAAGCCTGACCTGATCAAACGGGCATTTTATAACGCTGCGTATTTTGTCTGCGGCCGATGGGAATGTATATACTGAGTTCCCTGGACCGAGCATTAAAATGAAGCAACGGGCATGCATTGCGTAGCGATAATCAAAATGCGCCAGATTGAGCTTAAGGCGATACTTCAGCGCCTGCTCCTGGCTGTGGCCATCACCGGCAGTGCCGCGCTTGCGGCAGAGCAAGCGGCGGATACGTACAACGACAACAGTGACAACACAGCCCTGGATGAGCGCTCCATGCGCAACGCCATCAGTGATATCGAATCCCGCCACGGCGCTTACGCAGCCGATTTGCCTGAACAAATTCTCAGCCTGGGACTGGCATTGCAGGCACAGGACCGCCACGGCGAAGCAATGTCCGCATTCAAGCGTGGTGTGCACCTCGCACGTATCAATAATGGTCTGTACAGTGCTGAGCAGATTCCTCTACTGCACGGAGAGATCGAAAGCGCCATTGCTCTGGGCGAATACGGTGAAGTTGACCAACTACAGGAGTATCTCTACCGGGTTCAACAACGAAGCCTACCCGCTGGCAAAGCACGGGCTGACGCGCTGTTACAGCAGGCCGCATGGCAATTCAAAGCCTATCAGCTGGAACTGGGGACTGCCGGGCCGGAACGCCTGCTAACCATGCAGGACTTGTACTACAGGGCATGGAATGACTTGCGCAGCGTCGAAGAGGGAAATTCGCCCAGGCTACTGCCCCCATTGTATGGCCTGCAGCGCACGCAATACCTTATCTCCGAACATCAGGCGGCCAACGATGCCACGGTTAATAATTTCAACTCAAATTTTAGCAGTGCCAACGCCAACCACTTCTACGCCTACCGCGCACAGAATTACGATGCGGGAAAAAGCGTCATTGTCGCCATCTACAAAATCCACCGAGACAACCGGGGTGCCAGCAGTGACGAAGCCGTACAGGCTGCCGTGAGTCTCGGGGATTGGGCAATGTGGTACGACAAACGCGACGAGGCCACTCAGATTTACCAGTATGCGCTTGCGGAACTTGCGCTGCGCGACGATGCCCAAGAAAAGGGGCCCGCGCTGTTTGGTGAGCCTGTGCCGCTACCGGATGTAAAGGGGTTGCGAAAGCTGCCACCGCCGGTAAGTCCGGAAGAGGGTAATATACTGGTAGAATTCGGTGTGGACAGCCGTGGCAAGGTACTGGATCTGACCCGGCTGGATACCAACGAGGACATGGACCCCACGGCTGCTCGCCTGATGCGAGTGCTGCGCGGTACGAAATTTAGACCCCGGTTCGAGTCAGGTGAGCCGGTGGAGACTGACAAATTGGTTAGGGCATATGACATCAAATCAAGTGAATAGCCGCTTACTGCTGCATCTGGCCGGGATCTCCGGCGTTTGTCTGTTGCTGGCCGGTTGCCCCAGCGCCAGCACGCCAACCGTGCCACAGCCGCCGACGCCGCCCACGCCCTCCTCCACACCACCCACTCCGCCAAGCAGCCCTTCCAGCAGCTCGTCAAGCCAGGACAGTGCCTCTGGTAGCGAAAGCCAGGACGGCAGTCCCGCCAGCTCGCCCTCGGGTAGTGAAGGCTCAGCAAGCTCCGATTCTGGTTCAGAAGCCAGCGCAGCAGGCGCGGACCCCTCACCACCGGGAGGCGAAAGCACGGGCGATATGGGTGACTTCCCCGAGGGGGAAGCTCCGGGAGCCAGCGGCGAACAAACCGCCGACGGCTCTGAGGCAGGCGAACCCGGCTTCGGTGACACGGCGGCGGCTGGCAGTGTGCCCGATCTCACCGACGAACCCAGTTTCGAAGAGGTCATGGCGGGGATGGAAGATGCCATGGGTGAGCCGGGTACATCTTCCGGCGGCGCAGGCGAAGGACAGCAGGGCAGCGCGGGCAGCACTGATGCTGGCAGCGTAACAACTGGCGTTATTCCAGGTATTCTCGGCATTCCAGGTCTTCCGGGTCTTCCCGGCGGTACAGGCAGCGGCGGCGGCAGTGGGCCTTTAACACCGGCAGAGCAGGTGGCAATCCTCGATGCGAGACTGGAAAAGGGCACCGGCGAATTCGACACCATGATTCTCGAGGAGCAGATGGAACAGCGGGACACCGCACGGGAACGGTCAAAAGAGGGCCAGGTCGACTCCGTGGTTTCCGGTTCCGGAGGCGGCAGCGGAGACGGCACGGCCGACGCCAGCGAGTATGGCGGCGGTGGTGGTTACAGCACCGGCGGCGGCATGGGCGGTGTTGGCGGCGGCAGTGGTGGCGCGCCCCAGGACACCGCCAAATATCCCCCACCCAAAGACATTCCCAGTGGCAATGACGACGACGTGGTCGCAAGGCAGTTGCGAGAGGCCGCCATGCGCGAGCCGGACCCGGCGGTGCGGGAAAAATTGTGGGATGAATACCGCAAATACAAGGGTATCAGCGAATGATCGGTCTGCGCCTGTTGCCCACGCTTGTACTACTGATACTGATGAGTGGCTGTGTCAGCCAGACCGTCAACACCACATCGGTTCCCCGCATAGACACCGCCTCCACCGACGTACCTGAGGAGCAGCTGCTGGATGTGGGTATATCCATCTTTAATCCGGGGATCGACGACTATGAGGAGGGTGAGCAGACCTACCCGGAGGTGCGCAAGGCCGAGGCGCGTTTCATGCCCTTCCTGCTGGCGGAAGCCATGCAGGACAGTGGCGCCTGGGGAGCGGTCAGAGTGGTGCCCGACCCGGAACAGATCAACGATCTGGTGGTGAGCGGCAAGATTATCCATTCCGACGGACAGGAACTTGAATTACACATCCGGGCCGTCGATTCCCGCAATCAGGTCTGGCTGGAAAAAGATTATGTCGGTGTTGCCAGCAGCTATTCCTACAAAGCCACGTCGCGCAATAAATACGACCCGTTTCAGGCCGTGTACAACACTATTGCCAACGATTTACTCGAGCAGCAGGAAAAGTTGCGCCTGCAGGACCGGGAAAATATTCGCCTGGTGACTGAACTGAGGTTTGCGCGAAGCTTCTCGCCGGAAGCGTTCGATGGCTATCTCGGTACAACCCGCAACGGAGAGTACCAGGTGTTGCGCCTGCCCGCCAAAGACGACCCCATGCTGCAGCGGGTGGTCAGCATTCGGGAACGAGACCAGATGTTTATCGATACTTTGCAGGAATACTATCGGACATTCGGCAACGAGATGCACGACCCCTATCAGGAGTGGCGTAAGGAGACCTATACAGAGGCCCTCGCACTTAAGGAACTGCAGTCGGAAAGTACCAAGAAATTAATCGCCGGTGCATTTGCAGTCATAGCCGGCATATATGGGGCAGCTGCCTGCGATAATCGCAATGAGGCATGTCGCGCCGCTAGCGGTGTTTCAATTATCGGTGGCGGTTATTTACTCAAAAGTGGCCTCGAAAAGCGTAACGAAGCACAACTCAATGTGGCAATGCTGGAGGAGCTTGGACTATCTCTGGAAGCCGAAATCGCACCCAAGGTAATCGAACTTGAGGACCGTACCGTTATGCTGTCCGGCAATGTCGAGGATCAGTACGTGCAATGGCGAGAGTTATTGGCAGATATCTACGCGGCCGAGGTCGGCGCTCTCGAACTCCCTGCTGACAACAGCCCCGCAGCTGATAAACTCTGACCCCGTTTCGACCAGACAAGGCTCCACCACCGCATGTCATCCCACAATGAGCAACTACAGCCCACTCCCTTTGATGTGGTGCAGCCAGCGCCCGTCGAGTCGGCTGATGCCGGGGCCGGCCCGCGACGGGAGGGCACTCCACGATGGGTATTGCCCGCTCTCGGGGGTCTGCTGTTACTGGCGGTGCTGGTCTTTTTCTGGCTGCCCGCGCGAGTCAGCGCGCCTGGAGTGGTAGCCGTTGACCAGGACAACCCGGCCCAGCCCGCCCCGATAACCGACCGGGCCAGCGGCGCTGCAACGGCCCCCTCCACCCCCGACGTTTCCCCCTGGTCAGACGCGCAGCTGGCAAAACTGCGCAAAGAGGCGCAGGACGTGTTGGCCGAATTGCTCGAAATACAGGAAGCGCTGGAAGAGCGCGGCGTTCAGCAGTGGGCAGCAGAGCCGTTTGCCGCCGTAGCAGGCCTCGCCAAAGCAGGCGACGAGTTATACCGCAGCCGCGAGTACGAGGCGGCAAAAGCGCAGTATGCAGAGGGTCTGGCCCAATTGCAGGCGCTGGAGGCGGGTATTCCCGCTGAGCTCGCGAGACAGCTGAGCATGGCGAAGGAGGCACTGGAAATCGGTGATCTCGCCCAGGCCACAGCTGCCCTGGATATGGCCGATGCCATTGAACCGGGCAACCCTGAGGCGGATCAGCTGCGCCGCCGGGTGGAGGTGCTACCGCAATTGCTGGTACTGCTGGAAAGCGCTGCCACAGCCGAACAGGCAGGCGAGCTCCCGGAAGCAATAGCGCAGCTGAAGGCGGCGGTAGCGCTGGACCCACAGCACCAACGCAGTGGCAGCGAGCTGGCACGGGTAACCGCAGCCTACGATCAGCAGCGCTTTAACGAGGCCATGAGCGAAGGCTATACGGCGCTGGATGCCAACCAGTTCGACAAGGCCCGCAAGGCATTTCGCCGCGCTGCCAGCGTGCAGGCGGGGTCCAGCGAAGCGGCCAGCGCACTGCAGGAAGTGGAGGCTGCGGCTACCGCGCATCGCCTTTCCAGCCTGCAAAGCAGCGGCTCCAGGGACGAACAGCAAGAGCAGTGGCAAAAAGCCGTGGCGGCCTATGAGGAGGCTCAAAAAATTGATCCCAATGTGCTGTTCGCCCGCGAGGGGCTAGCTCGAAGCCGGGACCGGGCAAGGCTGGATAAACAGTTTCAGGCAGCAATTGACGACCCACAGCGCTTGAGTGATACCACTGTGGCCGCCGCCACCGGGAAGATGCTACAGGTGGCGCGCAGTATAAGTCCCCGGGGCCCGGTACTTGCAGAACAGATCGAGCAGCTGGAAAAACTGCTGAAACAGGCAAGCACCCCCATCGCCGTCACCGTGCGCTCCGACATGCAGACCGACGTGGTGATCTACAAAGTGGCCAAACTGGGTAAGTTTGACCAGCGCGAACTCGATCTGCGACCGGGCACTTACACCGCAGTGGGCAGCCGCCTCGGTTACCGCGATGTACGCGTGGACTTCGTCATAAAGTACGGCAGCGAGCCGCCGCCTGTGACCATCGCCTGCACGGAAACCATATAGTGAGTCAACAGAAACCGGGCGCCCCTGAGGCGATAGAACCCAGCGCCTTTCAACCACTGGGCAGCGCAGACAGCAAGCCACCTGCCCCGCGCAATACCCGTCGCTGGGTGTTAACAGGCGCCGCGGCGATCTTTGCCGTGCTGATGATCTTCCTGCTGAGCGCCCGCTCTTTGCAGGTGATCGTCATCAGCGAAACACCGGCTGCCGTATCGGTCAGCGGGCTCGTCCTGCCCTTTGGTGATCGCTACCTGCTGCGGCCCGGGGAATACACTATCAACGCCAGTGCTGAGGGCTATCACCCCCTGGAAACCAGCGTTACGGTAGACCAGCTGGACAGCCAGACAATCGAGCTGGAACTGCAACTGCTGCCCGGACTGATCACTATCGAGAGTATGCCAGCCGGGGCCACTGTGTTCATTGACGGCGAGCAAGTGGGCGAGACCCCACTGCAAGCATTGCCAGTCGAGGCGGGGCAACACAGTGTGCTGATTCAGTCCGAGCGTTACCTGCCACTGGAGCAATCGCTGTCGGTTACCGGCCGGAATATCCCGCAACAGGTCGCCGTGGAGCTGGCACCGGGCTGGGCCGAGGTTGGCATCGACAGCCAGCCGCAGGGCGCTACCATCCTGGTGGATGGCGAGGTCCTCGGCACCACTCCCGCTCTGTTGGAGCTCATGGCCGGCGAACGGCAGCTAATTCTGCAACTGGCGGAATTCTCCGACTGGCAGCAGGTTCTTCAAATTGAAGCTGGCCAGCCCCTGGAACTGGCAGCAGTGACTCTGCAACCCGCGGCGGGCGTGCTGCAACTGGCCAGCTCTCCCAGCGGTGCCAACGTGACGCTGGACGGCGAGTTTCAAGGACAGACACCGCTGTCACTGGAGTTGATCCCGGGCAGAGCGCACCAACTGGCCGTGTTCAAACCCGGCTACCGTCGGTATACCGGCACGGTAAAACTCCCCGCGGGGGGCCAGGACAGTCAAACCGTGCAACTCAAGGCCCAGTTGGGTGAGGTGCGCTTCAACATCACGCCTACCAACGCCAACCTCAAAATCGGTGGGAAATTACGTGGCAAGGGCAGTCAAACCCTGTCCCTACCGGCTTTCGAACAGTCGGTGGAAGTGAGCCTGGAGGGCTATAATACCGTGCGCCGGCGCGTCACACCGCGCCCCGGCCTGCAACAGCTGGTGGAAGTGAAGCTACTGACCGCCGCCGAGGCGCGCCAGGCCAGTATCAAGCCGCAAATTACCACCGCGCTGGGCCAGACCCTGCTACTGTTCTCGCCGGCAGATTCACAGTTGCCGGATTTCACCATGGGGGCTTCCCGGCGGGAACCCGGGCGGCGCGCCAATGAGGTAATGCACCCTGTTTCACTGCGCCGCGCCTTTTACCTGCAAACCCATGAGGTAAGCAACGCCCAGTTCCGACTGTTCGACAAGAATCACAATTCTGGCCAGATTTCAGGTAACAGCCTTAACCGGGAACACCAGCCCGTCGCACAGGTCAGCTGGCAACAGGCAGCCGCCTTCTGCAACTGGCTCAGCAAGCGCGAGGGCCTGCCCCTGTTTTACCGCGAGAGCAACGGCATTATTACCGGCTACAACCCGGCCGCCACCGGCTACCGCCTGCCCAGTGAAGCAGAGTGGGCCTGGGCCGCGCGGGCCGATGGGGACACTTTGCTGAAGTTTCCCTGGGGTGACGCCTTCCCTCCGCCGGGAGATTCACAGGAGAACTACGCCGACAACACCTCCGCCTACGTCACCGGTCGTGTGCTGGGGGGTTACAAGGACGGCTACGTGGTGAGCGCCCCGGTGGGCTCCTTTACACCCAATCAACATCGCCTGTACGACATGGGCGGCAACGTCGCCGAGTGGGTACACGATGTGTACCGCATTCCCAATGCCAACGGGGCCACCGAAGTGGATCCGCTGGGGGCACAAAGTGGTGACAATTACGTGATCCGTGGGGCCAGCTGGAGCCACAGTAAAATCGGCGAACTGCGCCTGTCCTACCGCGATTATGGGCAAGCGGGCCGCGATGACGTAGGATTCCGGTTGGCGCGCTATGTGGAATAAACCATGATCAGAATGAAGCAAATAGCGCCAGCCATCGCCGCACTGCTATTGATCGCTGCGGCTGCGTGGTCACAACCGTCGCCCGAGGCAGAGGGCGACGCGACGACAGCTGCACCGCAACAAAACCCCGGGCCAAACACAGACACCGACGATGCAGCAGCTGATACTGCGCCGGCACAAACGGACCGATCACCCGGCGACTATAGAGCTTCGGAACAAATCTCCGAAGACCTGTCAGTCTCCTTTCCGGTAGATATATAGGACAAGAAAATGAAGCAAAGGATGTCATCCGAATTTATCTACCAGCTGTTTGCCCTGCTGATAGCTGTCATTGTGGTACATGCGGTCTACGTGGGCGCCATCAGGCCCAGCGCCGATGCCCATATCAAGAAGGAGATGGAGATGCAGGCCTCCGGCGTGGACTTCGTACCGGAACGCAGCCTCACGGTGGTTATCCGGGACTACGAGCAGGAATCCTGTTTCATCCTGCTGATCTGGGCCCTGGCCATCATGGGCTACAAGGGGCGCCGCACCATACACGAGCAGCGACTGCTGGACCGCCGCCTGTTGGAAATCCCGGAGGGCACCACCTTGCTGCCGCAGGATGCCCGGGAATACAGTCGTTCACTGGAAGCATTGCCAGAGCAGGAACAGGACTATCTGTTACCGCGCACGCTGCTATCGGCATTGCAGCGCTTCGCCACCACCGGCAGCATCCAGGCGGTGTCGGACACCATCAAGGAAAGTTGTGAAGTGGAGTCGGACCGACTGGACTCGGAACTGTCCATGGTGCGTTACATCGCCTGGGCAATCCCCTCTATAGGGTTTATCGGCACCGTGCGCGGTATCGGTGACGCGCTGGGCCAGGCTTACAAGGCGGTTGAAGGTGATATAACTGGAGTGACAGTAAGCCTGGGGGTCGCTTTCAACAGCACCTTTGTCGCCCTGGTGCTCAGTATTATCATCATGTTCTGCCTGCACCAGCTCCAGCTCTCCCAGGAGCGCCTGGTACTGGATTGCCAACGCTACGCCGACAAGCGTTTGCTGCGCTTCCTGGTTGTCCATTGATGCACACTTTTGCAAGAGCCCAATGACATGACCATCGCATTACTGGATATCAACGACAGCAACCTGCAGCTGTGGCACGGGAGCACGCACTTGCAGAGCCCGGGCTACGCACTGCTCGCGGGCACGCAATACCGCTTCGGCAACCCGGCACGCGCCGCCGCCCGCCTGCAACCCCGGGACATCAACACGCGGTTCTGGTGGCAGTTGAGCACAGAGGCATTGCAGCCGGCGCTTGGGCCCGCTCGCCATACCGGGGACCTGGTACACGCCCAGTTGCAGGAACTGCACAGGGAGGGCGGGCAACCCCAGGAAGTACTGATGGCCATATCCGGCAGTATGCAGCGCGATCAACTGGCGCTACTGCTGGGGATCGTGCAGCAGTGCCCCTTTGCCGCCGTCGGCCTGGTTAACCGCAGCGTAGCGCTGGGTAGCCTCATTGGCGGCAACGGGCGCCTGTTTCACCTGGAAGTCCAGTTACATCAATCGGTTATTTCCGAGCTGACACAAAGCAACGGCGAGGTCCGACTGCAACGCACCCTGCCACTGCCGGGCGCCGGTCTGCTACAGGTACAGGAAAGGCTGGTAGAGATCATCGCCACGGCCTTTATCCGGCAGACACGCTTTGATCCGCGCCGCAAGGCGCTTACAGAACAACACCTTTACGACGCCCTGCCCGACGTGCTGCGCACACTGGGCCGCGAAAGCGAAACCAATATCGAGGTCAATGGCTATCGCGCCCGCATCACCCGCCTGGACCTGCAGGACGCGGGCACACGCCTGATCGAGGGTGCCCGCGAGGCTATGGGCAGCCTGCAACCGGAAGACCGGGTGATAGCCGACCCGGTGGCGGGATTGCTACCCGGACTGGCTGAACGCCTGCCGGGACTGCAATTGTTGGCAGCCGACAGTGTGCGCAGCGCGTTGGAACAACAGCTCGAAGGTCTGGTCCAAAGAGATCAGGCCCTGAGTTTTGTGACCGCCCTGCCCAGCCGTGCGGCCAGTACCCCGGCCCCAAAATCGCAGCCCGAAGTGGTGGTGCCGCCTGCACCCGTCAAAGCGGCAAAACCGACCGCTACCCACCTGTTACGGGGCTTTCAGGCGGTGCCGCTGACAACGGCCGGCACTGCGCTCGGCCCGGACTGGGAGATACACCACACGGCCGAGGGCTGGCAATTGCGCGGCTCCGGGGCGACTGTGTTGGTAAACGACGCACCGTTACAGCCGGACCAGCTGCTGGGCGGTGGCGACAGTATGAAAATCGGTGATGGCCCGGAACTGCGGCTGATCGAAGTCACGCCCTAGCGCGGGGAAAACGGAATGGCGAGGAAAAAACGCGAGTTTACCACCTTCAACCTCAGCTTCCTGGACATCATGTCCTGCGGCTTCGGGGCGGTGGTGCTGGTGTTTCTGATCATCGACCACTCTGTAAAAACGATAACAAAAGATCTCAACCGCGACCTGATGTCCGAAGTGAGCATGCTTGAAGAAGACGTCAGAGAGGGCGAGGCCGGCCTGGTGAAGCTGCGTAACACCTTGTCAGAAGTGGACATGGAAATGGTGGAAGCCCAGGGCCAGGCCACGCGTATCACAGAGGACATTGATAACTACGAGGCCATGATTGCCGATCTGCGCCGGGACGGCTTCACCGAGCGCACCGACATCGAAACACTCAAGGCCGAAATTCAATCGCTGGAGGAGAAGGTAAAGAAACTGCGCGAGGCTGCGGCCCAGGAAGCGGGCAACAGCGCGCGAACCTTCGTCGGCGAGGGCAACCGGCAATACCTGACGGGCCTGAACCTGGGTGGGCGTAACATCGCTATTCTGCTGGATGTGTCCGCCAGCATGCTGGCGGACAAGGTGGTGAATATTATCCGCTTGCGCAACATGGACCCTGCCATCCAGCGGCAGGCTGGTAAATGGAGCCGGGCAATATCAACTGTCGACTGGCTCACCGCCCAGTTACCCGTGGGCAGTGACTACCAGGTGATCACATTTAACACCCGGGCCGGGCCATTGCTGAAAGACACGGCCGGCAAATGGCTGGAGGTGGCCAACCAGGCGCAACTGAACAAAATCTCCAGCGAACTGCGCAAACTCACCCCCAGTGGTGGCACCAGCCTGGAAAATGCCTTTGCCTCCCTGCAGGACTTATCCCCCGCACCGGACAATATCTTCCTGATCACCGACGGCCTGCCCACACAGGGTGCCAGCCCGCCCCGGGGTAGCAAAGTCAGTGGCGATGAACGCCAGCGTCTGTACCGGCAGGCCGTGCGTAAACTGCCAAAAAATGTGCCGGTAAACATCATCCTGGCGCCCATGGAGGGAGACCCAATGGCTGCCTCCGAGTTCTGGCAGCTGGCACAGGTCAGCAAAGGCTCCTTTATGAGCCCATCAAAGGACTGGCCCTGATGGCGCGGCGCAAGTCCAGGGCACCCGCTGATACGTCTCTGTCGTTTCTCGACGTAATCTGCTGTGGCTTTGGTGCCATCATCCTGCTGCTGATGATCACAAAAACAGTGCAACCACAGATTATCGAGGCATCAACCACCAACCTGGAAGGGCTGATGGCAGACCTGCAGGAACAGCTGTTTGAAATTCGCGGTGACAGCCGGGTACTGAATCGTGACCTGAACGCCAAGCACGAACAGCTCTCGGAATACGAGGAGCGAATAGCCATCCTGCGCGGCACCCTGGCCAGCGCCCGTTCGCGCTACGATTCCATCCAGGTGCAGACCAACACCAACGACGTGGTCAGCGATCAGCTGGCGATTGCCCGGCAAAAACTGTCAGACGAGCAGAAACGTCTGCTGGGCGCGCAGCACCAGTCGAAGAACAACCTGATCGGGGGCATCCCGGTAGACAGCGAATACATTATTTTCGTGATCGACACATCGGGTTCCATGTTCTCCTATGCCTGGGAGCGCATGATAGAAGAACTGCAGGCCACGCTCAGCATCTACCCGGAGGTGAAAGGTATTCAGGTGTTGAATGACATGGGCAATTACATGTTCAGCCGCTACCGGGGCCAGTGGATTCCCGACACGGCGGGGCGACGCAAAGTCATTATAGAAAACCTCCGCAACTGGAATGTGTTCAGTAACTCAAGCCCCGTGGAGGGGATAGAAGCGGCCATACGCGCCTTCCACAAGCCCGGCCAAAAAATCAGTATTTACGTGTTCGGCGACGAATTCACAGGCAATTCCATTGAGCAGGTAGTGAACACGGTGGATCGCATTAACCAGTCCAACGCCGACGGGGAACGGCTGGTGCGCATTCACGCGGTGGGCTTTCCCGTACAATTTATCCGTGCACCGCACTTGCAAACGACCGGTATTCGCTTTGCCACTTTGATGCGAGAACTCACTTACCGCAACGGAGGTACCTTTGTCGGGCTCAACGACTTCCGTCCCTGATTGCAACTGGCTGCTGTGGCTGACAGTGACACTACTGTTGTGTCTGATCACGGGCTGTGGGCCGGCGAAGGTTGTAGTTGAGGGGGAATTTCCAGCGCCGACCATGATGAAATTGCCGCTGACCCTCGGTGTGTGGTACGACCAGGATTTCGTCACTCACGAATTTTTTGAAGAGGCCAAAAGTCGGACGGAATCCAGCTGGCTGGTAACCACAGGGCAAGCCCAGGTGGAAATGTGGGACACTCTGCTGAACGGCATGTTCGAGCGCGTGCTACCTCTGACCAGCAAGCCCGGCCCCGGACAACTGATCCCCTCGGTAGACGCGGTGCTGATACCCGAGGTAGCAGAGTTGCAGTATGCTATTCCCGCCCATACCAACGTCAAGGTCTACGAGATCTGGATACGCTACCGTTTCCAGCTGATTACCCCGGGAGGCGACCCCATCGCCGACTGGACAATGTCCGCCTACGGCAAGACCCCAACCGCATTCCTGCAAAGTGACCAGGAAGCGGTTAACCTGGCGGCGGTAATGGCGCTGCGTGACGCCGGTGCCAATTTTGCCAACAGCTTCACCCGGGTACCTGCGGTGCACGCGTGGTTGCAACAGGTGGCGGGGAATAAACAGGAGGCAAGTTTGTGATGCACTCAGTGATTCGCACTCTACTGACGGGGTTCGCCCTGTCACTGCTGGCGCTGGCCTCAGGCTGTGTTACCTCTACTGTCGACCAGATGGTGTTCAACGAACCCACCGAGGGCATTGGCAACGCCACCGTGGTCATCCTGGGCCGGCGCCACGCCAGTGACTACGATACCGAACCTGAATTTATCGAATGCGTTGGCGAACATATAGCCTCCGGTGACAGGTCAATTGAAGTGATTGGAGAACTGGAATTCGTCAACCAGTTCTACCCCTGGTTTGAACCGCGCACTGCACCCCTGCAGATCGCCGACCTGGAGCGCTTGATGCAGAAACAGCCGGTTGTGTCCGAGAAGCTGGCCACTCTCAAGACGCAGTATATGATCTGGATCGACGGCTCCACAGAAGACACCGATTCCACTGGCTCCCTCACTTGCGCCATAGGCCCGGGCGGCGGCGGCTGTTTCGGCTTCGGTACCTGGGGTAGCGACGCCAACTACGAAGCCACCATCTGGGATTTTACGGAAAACGCTGAAGTGGGAAAAATCAGTACCCAGGCCAGTGGCCAGTCCTATATGCCGGCGGTCGTCATTCCTATTCCGATCATCGCCCCGGTGCAGGGTACAGCCTGCGATGGCATCGGTGACCAACTGCTACAATTCCTGTCCAGCGAGTACTAGGAGGCCACCAGATGTTGCAAATCACCGCTCAAATCGTCGCCGCCATTGTGCTTGCAACCCTGATCAGCGGTTGTGCCGATACTCCTTCCAGCGATTCCAGAGTGGTCATTGGCGGTCGGGAGGTCTCGGTTGAATCCTCGGATGAAGCGAAGGAACACCAGAAAATTGTGGAGGGGGGTGCTGTCTACGACGACCCGGAGCTCGCGGCTTATATAGACGGTATAGGCCAGCGACTGGTGAAGGCCAGCGACTGGCCGAACGAAACCTTTATCTTCACCATCATCGACAGTCCGGACATCAACGCCTTCGCCATGGCCGGCGGCTTTGTTTACATCAATCGCGGGTTGTTGTCCTACCTGGACAGCGAGGCCGAGCTTGCGGGTGTGTTGTCCCACGAGATTGGCCACATTACAGCACGCCATTCCGCACGCCAGCAGACGGCCGGCATTACCAATCAGGTGATAGCTACAACCGCGTACATTCTTACCGGCAGTGGTGACCTGGCGGATGCGTCGAATATGTACGGTACTGAAATTGTGCGGGGCTACGGTCGCGAACACGAATTGGAGGCGGACGGGCTGGGGGCAAAATATATGCACAACGCCGGCTATGATCCAGAAGCGTTGCTGGAAGTAATCGGCGTGCTCAAGGACCAGGAACAGTTCCAGCGCGTGAAAGCGAAATCAAGCGGCAAGCCAGTGGCCAGTTATCACGGCCTCTACGCCACGCACCCACGCAACGATCAGCGCCTGCAAACCGTCATCCGCACAGCTGGTGACCTCACCACCGGTGAAACGCTGCTGGACCCGGAAATACCCGGTGAGTTCCGCCGCCAAATCGAAGGCCTTGTCTGGGGGCCCAGCGTGCAGAGCGAACGCGAAGACAACCGCTACTACCACAATAAACTCGGCTTCAGCTTCGAACACCCGCCAGGCTGGGATGTGAAAGCGGGGGGACAATCCATAGTGGCCACTGCTGCTGACGGCTCGGCCTCCATGACCCTGACCTTGCGACGCAAGGACCAGGCCAGCACACCCCGCCAGGTGTTGGAAACCGCCGCCACCGGCAGCCTGGCCGGGGGTACCGAGCTGGACCAGGCGGGCCTCAAAGGCTACACCGCCGTTGCCAGCGGTGCGGGCAGCAGCAAGCGGCTGGCGGTGATTGACTACAAGAGCCTGACCTACCTGTTCGACGGCGCGGCGGGCAATTTCTCCAGTGAAGACCCGCAATTGCTTGCCATCATCGAAAGTTTCCGCCCCATGCATCCGAAGGAACAGCAGGCGGGTAAGGGCTATTACATCCATTACATTCAGGTGCCCCGCGGTGCCACCTTGGCGAGCCTAGCAGCGAGCGTACGCCTGCCCGATGCGGAGGCCCAGCTACGGCTTCTCAATGGACTCTATCCTCGTGGTGAGCCGCGCACCGGCGACTGGATCAAGATGATCAAGTAGTTATTTTTTTCCGACACTAAGGATAATTTGCATGAAACAACGCCTGGTTCTGGGCCTGACTGTGCTGCTTGCCAGCTTTGCAAGCATCGCTGATGCAGCGGAGCTGGTGGTTTACACTGCCAGGAAAATTATCACCATGGAACCAGCCCTGCCCGAGGCTACCGCAGTGGCGGTGGCGAACGGTCGGATAGTCAGCGTGGGAACGCTGGAGACCCTCCAGCCTTGGCTGGCGAGGGGCGACGTCACCATAGACCGCAGCCTGGAAGACAAAATACTACTGCCGGGATTCATCGACCCCCATGTACACCCTTCCCTGCCGGCAGTGCTTACCCAGTTCCCTTTTCTGGCGCCGGATGACTGGACTCTTCCCACGGGTGACTTTCCCGGTGCCAGAACCCCACAGGCCTTCGCAGACAGCCTGAAGACGATGGTGGCAGAACGCACTGATCTCGACGTACCTTTTATCGTCTGGGGCTATCACCCCCTATGGCATGGGGATGTGTACCGCGACCAGCTGAATGCCTGGTTCCCGAACACCCCTGTGATGCTCTGGCACCGCTCTTTTCACGAATTGATAGGCAACGATGCCGCCTTCAGCATGCTCGGTATCACAGAGGTAGATACACAGGGCAACCACGAAAACGACTGGGCAAAAGGACACTTCTGGGAAAACGGCATGAAGGCGATCGTGCCGAAAATGGGCTTCCTGTTCGAACCCGCACGCTTCGGTCAGGGCATGCAAAACTTTCTGGAGATGGTTCACCGGGGGGGCGTCACCACCGTGCTCGATATGGGCACGGGTGTCTTCGGCAACCCGGCCCGGGAGATCGCGCTGGTGCGGCAGGTTACCGAGGGCACTCAGGCGCCCTTGCGCATCATCATGACGCCCATCATCACTGACTTCCTGGCACGCGGAAAAAGCCCGGAAGAAGCCATGGTGGAAATCGAACAATGGCGGCAGGGCAACTCTCATCGGGTGATGGTGGAAAACCACTTCAAACTGATGATGGATGGCGCCATTTTCAGCGGCCTGGCGCAAATGGGTCCGCCGGGTTACCTGGACGGCCACGAGGGTATCTGGATGGCACCGCTGCCCGTCACCACGCAGTGGGCGCGTGTTTTCTGGAATGCAGGTTACCAGCTGCACGCCCATACCAATGGGGACAAGAGCGCTGCAGCGTTCATCGAATTACTGCGCAATCTGCAGGCACAGAAGCCACGTACAGACCACCGCTTTACCCTGGAGCACTTCGCCTACAGCACAGAGGACCAGAGCCGGCAGCTCAGGGCACTTGGGGCAGTGGTTTCCGCCAACCCCTATTACCACTACCTGCTGTCAGATATGTACAGCGAGATATGGCTGGGCAAAGACCGCGGCGCCCAGATGGTGCGCCTGGGCTCGCTTGAACGACTGGGGGTGCCATTCGCCCTGCACTCCGACAGCCCCATGGCACCGCTCTCGCCGCTGACGCTGGCCTGGAACGCCAGCAACCGGATCACCATCAATGGTGAGACCAGCGCGCCCGAAGAGCGTATATCCCTGACTGCCGCACTTCGCGCCATTACGGTCGACGCGGCGTGGATAGTAGGCTGGGAAGATGAAATCGGCTCCATCCGCGCCGGCAAGCGTGCCGACTTTACGGTACTGGAAGCTGACCCCTACGCAGTGGGAGTCGCCGGCTTGAGGGACATACAGGTTTGGGGCACGGTGTTTGAGGGCAAAGCCCACCCGATAGCTAATGTTATAAAATAAACTTCATTTTCAACAGGTTACGCGCAACAGGCCTGTGGCTACACATAGCCGATGCCCAGCGCGCACCGTATAATACATGCCGTATTCGAGCATCGGGAATACCCCCACTTACCAGAGGATTACAAGATGCTGCGCACAGCTCTACTGTTGGTTCTGACACTGCTCGTCACTGTGGGCCCAGTCAGTGCAGACGAGCCGGTCAAGATGATGACCAATACCTGGTCACCCTATGTAGACGCGGAACTCCCGGAACAGGGCCTCGCGATAGAAATGGTCACACATATTTTCGCGCGAGCCGGCTACCGTGTGGAAAACACCATCGATAGCTGGCCACGGGCCATGGAGGGGGTGCGCATCGGCCTGTCCGAAGTGCTGGGAGCCGCCTGGCGCGACGACGCGCGTGACGAGCGATTTATCTATAGCGAACCCTACCTGATAAACGAACTCATTGTGGTCAAGCGCCGCGAAATGCAGGGCAGGCACTACTCAATCGGCAACATGGCAAACTCGCGCATTGGCCTCGTACCGGATTATGCATACGGAGTCGATTTCACTGAATTGCCCGGCGCGGAGATAGTCTACGAAAACCATATCATCCAGAATCTGGTGAACCTGCTGAACAACAAGGTGGATTTCGTGGTGGGAGACCGCCGGGTCATTGCGGCAAAACTGGATGAGTTCCTGAAGGATCGCCGCCATGAAATCGAAGTGGCGAGTATTTCTCTACCGCCACGGGGACTCTTTGTTGCCGGCTCTCGCGCTATAGATCGGCCTGCCCACCTGGTCGAGGAATTCAACACCGCGCTGATCGAAGTGAAACGCGATGGCAGTTACCAGAAGATTATAGAGAAGTGGTTGGAACGCTACCCGCTTTGAGCGACGGCCCCGAAACACCGGAAAGGTAGTATTTCAGCGCTGCTGCACCAACACCCAGGGCGGAGCCACCACCGCCCACATTTCCTGATTCGTCTCGTACCAGGCGAGAGCTTGTTCGTCATCCACCGGGACAATACTGCCCTCAGTAATCCACTGTTTAAACTGGGCAGTATTATCCAGGCCTAGCTGCACTGCTACTTCCACAAGATTCATCGCGCCGTCCACGCGGATCACGCTACCTCGCGCATACCAGGTCTGCAGGTCGTGCCAGTGTATGCCTGCGGTCTGGCTGAGATACTCCCGGCGCAGCAGCGTTTCCCTGTCGGCCGGGTCGGGGTCGAGATGTTCGCTACCGCCGTCTCCCTCAACCATATCGACTATCTGCCACAAAAGGATTTGTGCGGCGCTCCTGACCAAATGTGGAGGTGGGCCCGTGACCGGGAATAAAGGTGATGTCGTCGCCCAGGGGAAACAGTTTTTGGCGAATGCTGGCGACCAGCTCCTCGTGGTTGCCGCGGGGAAAGTCCGTGCGGCCGATGGAGCCCTGGAACAGCACATCCCCTACCCAGGCCACTTTCTGCTCCTCGTAGAGAAACACCACATGGCCCGGCGTGTGGCCGGGGCAGTGAAAGACTTTCAACACCTGTTCTCCCACGGTAACGGTATCGCCCTGCTCCAACCAGCGGTCGGGGAGGAAGGGATCTGCATGCGGAAAGTCCGACATCTGGCAAACCTCCGGCAGCTTGTCCAGCCAGAACTGGTCTTCCCGGTGTGGGCCTTCTATGGGCACCTGCAATTGCTGGCGCAGCACATCCGAGGCCGCACAGTGATCCATATGGGCGTGGGTGAGAATAATTTTCTCGACAGTCGCCCCCATTTTTTCCACTGCACCGAGAATATTTTCGATGTCACCGCCGGGGTCCACGATAGCGCCCCTGCCGGTTACTTCACATTTTATAATGGAGCAGTTCTGCTGGTAGGGGGTTACCGGCACGATAGTGCATTGAATAGGCATTGCGAGATTTATTCCTGTGAGATCAATCAAAAAATCGGGGTGTTATCTTCCTCCGGCTCCTGTAGCTGGCCTTTCTCGTCAGCCAGGAATACCGCTTCGTCCAACTGCCCTTCGCTGCGTCCGACAATCACAGCCACCACCATGTCGCCGGTGACGTTTACGGCAGTGCGCACCATATCCAGCAGTCGGTCGACACCAATAATCAGCGCGATGCCCTCAACCGGCAAACCGGCCTGCTCAAGAACCAGCGCGAGCGTGATAAGGCCCACACCGGGTACCGCAGCGGTGCCAACCGAGGCCAGGGTAGCTGTGAGAATCACCGTCAGCAAGGCGGTGGCCGTGAGATCAATGCCGTATACCTGGGCAATAAATACAGTGGCCACACCCTGCATGATGGCGGTGCCGTCCATATTGATGGTGGCACCCAGGGGCACAGTGAAACCCGCCACCGAGTTATGCACTCCGAGACGCCGCTCGGCGGTGCGCAGGGTGACCGGCAGAGTGGCGCCAGAGGAGGCGGTACTGAAGGCAAAGGCCCAAACAGAGCGGCACTTTCTGAACAACTGCAGCGGCGGCAATCCCGCCAGCGTTCTGAACAGCAAGCCGTATACCACCAGGGCGTGGAACAGCAACACCGCCAGCACAGTAAAGAAATACCCCGCCAGATCGACGATAGCACTCAGGCCCATGGTGGCAAACAATTTGGCCAGCAGTGCGAATACACCGTAGGGCGCCAGTGTCATCAGCACTTCGACCATCTTCATTACCACGGCTTCCAGGTCGCGAAAGAAGCTGCCGATACGGCGCCCCGGCTCGCCGGCATGGGCGACGGCATAGCCCACCAACAGGGCAAACACGATGATTTGCAGCATTTTCCCGTCAGCCATGGCTTTCACCGGGTTGGACGGAAAAATATCAACTATCACCTCTTGCAGTGGTGGTGGTGCCGTAGCCACATAATCCGCCACCGTTGCCAGGTGCATATGTGCACCCGGCCCGACCAGCAGGGCAAACATCAGGGCCACTGACACGGCAATAGCGGTGGTAACGAGATACAGGCCGATGGTCTTGATGGCAATTGGTCCCATGCGGGCGCTATCTCCCAGGGAACTGGCACCGCAAATCAGCGACACCAGCACCAGTGGTACCACCAGCAGCTTCAGCGAGGCAACAAATATGCGGCCTATTACATCGAATAGCCCACCAACCAGGCTCTGATCGAGAAACACCCGCAGCTCCGGCTCAAGAAAAAGGCCGTTTATCAGTAGATTCAGCAAGGAACCGAGCAGAATGCCCGCCACCATAGCGATCAGTATGCGATTAGTCAGGCTCATTCGCTGCAGGGTCCGTTCTGGTAGCCCACTACAGCCGCGTCAGCACACGCATTACAGCCCGAAGCATAGGTTCTGAAACCGCCGGCAACCAGGCTGCCACACGCCGGTGCGTACTCCATGGTACACAGCTCAGGGCGCGGGTTTGTGCAGGGCGTAAGCGGGTCGGACGCCAGCGGGGCAGCGGGACCGGGCCGGTTGGCAGTGGCAGTACAGCCGGCGAGTGCCAGCAAAACTGCAAGCCAGGCTAAACGCATTCAGATCTCCCTATGGTATGGTCTTGATTAAGGGAGTGAAGCCTAGCATTGATGCGCCCCGAACGCAGCAATCAAGGCAGCTGAGCAGACAACTCTGCGAGGGTGCTCTCCATCACCACCCGCCACCTCGAAGCAGCAGGCTGAGCCGCGAGTATAGGCTGGAGAATACTCATGCCCTCTTGCGGGGAACCCGCTTCACCCAGCACAGAGGCCAGATTATTTGCCAGTGCGGGATCGCCGGGACTCGCCACAAGGCCACCGCGGTAATACTCCATTGCAACCGCAAGCGCGCCCCGGGCATAGGCCAGGTTGCCCAGCGCCAGATATGGCCTGCCGTCCAGGGGCCACTGTCGCAAGGCCGCCTTCCAGGCCGGCGCGGACGCGGTGCCACCGGCCACTTCCTCGAAAGCAGCCACGGCTTCAAGGTATGGACTGAGCGACACCTCCGCCGGCATTTCCCCGGGGCGCAATGCCACCATGGCCCAGCGCCCTGCCCAGTCCCAGGTCCTGAGGAAGGATGGCGCCGACATATCCAGCCCCTGCTCCGTGCCACTATTGAGAAATACACTATTGGATTCAGCGTCAAAACCTACCAGCACGGCGTAATGCCAAATCGGAAAATGCCTGGTCTGGAGGTTTTGCAAAACCAGTACGGGTCGCCCGGCATGCAGTTGCGCGAACAAACTTCCCGGATCATCTGCAATAATATAGGGGATTCGGCCGGCACGGCGGCTGGCACCCAGCAACTCCAGCTGCAGGCTGCCCTGGCGGCCCGGCAGGAAAACCTGCGGAGCCAGGCTGGACGGGGCGATATCAACGCCGGCGGCCCCCAACACCCCGGCCAGAGCGGCAGGGCCGCATTGATAAGCCTCCTGAGGAAAGAATGGCACCGACGTGAGCTGGATACGGGACTGCCCGGGATACATCCCGGACAGGTCAAGCGGGGGGTTGATGGAGCAGGCGTTGAGCAGACATGCCGCCACAGCGGCACAAACTACAAAAATAGAGGGGCGACTCACCCTTGCGGGTGCCAGCAATCAAGCTTTCTTGAAAATATCGATTACGCCGGTGAGTTCAAGGATAAGAAGTACCACAAAGACAGCGCCGATCAGACCGAGTATACCGCCGGCGGGCAGTTCATCCAGGTGCCCCTGCAACTGTGCCAATTCCCGTTGGTCGAGGGCAGCCACTCGCAGCTGGGCTTCGACTGGATCGACACCCAGCGCTATCATTGCCTGTTGCACGTCACTGCGAGCGAGCCTGGCCTGAACTGCCGCCAGATGCTCCCCTGGCAGATGCATGCTTAGCGCCTCTGTGGTTGACACCACAGCGGCTGTTGCGGTTGTGGTGAATCCTGCCCACACCAGGGCAGAGGAAAGCACAATGGCGATGATCTTACTGTATTTCATAGATAAACCCCTTAAGACTCCGGTTATCCCGATTATCGTTTCGGCGTGTTGCATGCCAGCTGGCGGCCACTATATCGCAAGACGCCCCCGGCCAGCAGCTCACTTCGCGGTTTCCTCCTTTTTCTGCCTCTTGTCGGTCTCGCCGCCGCCTTCTTGACCGCCTTTTGCTGCGGAGCCGGGCTGTTCCGCACCGGGGTCTGCCGGGGTAACCAGTGAGAGCAGAGTCCAGCCGGGTTTAACCTCAGGTTGGAATTCATCAGTAAACGCTCGCAGGTGGTTGTTCTTATCAAGCGCAAACAGGGGAATATGGCTTTTGCCGTTGGTCTTTTCATAGGCTGCCATATCGAAGGTTTCGGATAAAAGCGTCGCCTTCACCTCCGAGCCCTGGGCGATGAGGCTGGACAGCTTCTGCAGCGTAACGCCATCACCAAACAGCCGCGGGGCACGGAAATTCTCGGCTACCCGGCGCTTTTCAAAGTCATCCTTCTCCTGGGAATTGCGCAGTGTAAAGACACGATTACGGCCAAATTCCCGACGGAATTTAACCACTGCAAGCGTATTGAGTGCCGGGCGGCGCGACATGGCAAACAGACGCCCGATACCTTCCAGTTCCAATTGCCGGTCGGCATGGGCCGATACCGGGTCGCCGTAATAGGTGTCCAGCCCATCCATCCGCGCCGCCTGAATCTCCGACCAGGTGGTATCAGTCAACTTCACCCGAAACCCCTGCTGCAGTAAGGCCTTGCCTATCATCCTGGCCACCGGGTTGGCGCCCACTATCAGAATTCCCCGCGGCTCCGCTTCCACCAGCCCCAGCAGACGCGCCAGGGGCCGGGCGGTAAAGCTCTGCAGCACCACTGTTACGATGATAATCAGGAATGTATAGGTCACCAGTAACGGCGCCTCGGCGTAGCCCGCGTCCTGGAGGCGCAGGGCGAACAGTGAGGACACAGCCGCTGCCACGATACCGCGAGGAGCGACCCAGGCGAGCAGAGCGCGCTCGCGCCAACTGTAAGTCCCGCCGAGGGTACAGGCCCAGACTACAACTGGCCTGGCCAGCAACACGACTAACAGCACGCCCAGGCCACTCCAACCTGTGGCAATAATATCGGCGGGATCTATGCGGGCACCCAATACAATAAACAACATGGAGATGATCAGGATAGACAGGCTCTCCTTGAAACTGAGCACCTCGGTCATATCCAGGCCGCGGATATTGCCCAGCCAGATGCCCATGACCGTGACCGCCAACAGACCGGACTCATGCGCCAGATAATTGCTACCGGCGAAGGTCATTACCACCCAGGCGAGCGCCACCACGTTGAGCAGGTACTCCGGAATCCAGTGACGACGAATGATGTAGCCCAGGGTAACGGCGGCCACAACACCCGCCAGCGCACCCACACCAATACTCTGCAGAAACAGGACGTAGGAATCGGTGCCCGCAACAATAAACTGGAACACCAGGACCGCAAGCAAGGCGCCCACGGGATCGATGAGAATACCCTCCCAGCGCAATACCTGGCTTACTTCCGGCGTAGCCCGCATGGTACGCAGCAGCGGGTTGATCACCGTGGGGCCTGTTACCACTACCAGTGCGGCGAACAACAGTGCCATCTCTGCGGAAAAACCGACCACCAGCCAGCTCCCTGCGGCGATCAGTATCCAGTTGAGCAGAGCTCCCCAGCTCACCAGGTTGCTGACGGCTGCACCGTGCCCCCGCAGATCAGTCAGGCGCAGGGTAAGCCCCCCTTCAAAGAGAACCAGCGCCACACCCAGAGACACCATTGGGAACAGGATATCGCCGAACATCTCGTCCGGACGCAGCAGGTCGGTTACCGGGCCAGCGACTATGCCGATGACCAGCAACGCGAGAATCGAGGGTAACTTGAGACGCCAGGACAACCACTGGGCAGCGATACCCAGCACGATGACTGCGGCTATGACGTAGAGAAGAGTGTCATTCATCAGACGCGGTTTCCAAAAATTCCAGTGAGGCACGGTGCGCGTGAGCCCCCGGATTGTCAACAGTGCGCGGATTTCGGGGCAATAATGCCGTTACAAGCGCGCGGTATCCGGCCGTTTAACGGGTATAATGGCCAACTTCCACACTATCAGCCTGAACCGCCGGAAAACCACTGGCAACGGCACTAATGGCATACCATGGACCTTATAGTTTTCGATCTGGACGGCACCCTGCTCAACCGCCACTCTGCCTTGTCCGATGGCACCCGCGACACCCTGAGACGGCTGGCCGACCGCGGTATCGCCTACACGGTCGCAACGGGTCGGACCCTGCATGCAGCCCGCACTCTACTGGAGGGCAGCGACTTCAAGCTGCCCCACATCTATAAGAATGGCGTGATGATCTGGCGGCCGGATACTGGCCATTACAGCCACAGCAACCTGCTGGCAATGCACGAGACTCGCAGCATTATCGAGGGTTTTATAGCCCAGGGTGTGACACCGTTCATTTTTACTGTGGAACCGCATGATCGCCATGGCGTGTATCACCTGCCACTGCAGACGGGTCCGGAACATCGGCTTGCCGCTCACTTTAGCGCCATAGAGGGGCTGCACATCAGCCCGGTAGCAGAACTGCCCCACGCGGCCGACATCACCAATATCAGCGCCCTGGGCCCGATGCAGGCGATCTCACGAGTCCATCAACTGGTACACGCGGAGCCTCACCTCATAGCCTATACAGGCGACGCAATTGAGGGCGAGGACCTGCAGTGGATCGATATCCATCACAGCGACGCAAGCAAGGGTGGCGCCATAGAAGAAATCAAAAAAGACCTGGGTGTAAGCCGGGTAATCTGTTTTGGTGACAGCGATAATGATCTGAGCATGTTCGCGCTGGCCGACGAGTGCTACGCCCCCAGCAACGCGAAAGATTCGGTGAAGGCCGTGGCAACTGCTGTTATTGGCCACCACGACGAAGACGGAATCGCGGCCTTCCTGAGGCAGCGCTTCGAGCTCTAGGGGCCGCGGGAAGAAGCGCTACACTGACAGAATGGACAATTCATTGCATTATCCACGCCCTGTGGTCAGGCCATTATCCTGAAAAGGCCTCCAGAAAAAAGTACAGATTTTTAAACTTCCTTTTTAAAATTGCGCTATGTTGACCAAAAGAGGCAAATACAGGCCAGCGGGGGCCAGCATAACAGTATGCTTCATACCCTAAAAATGAACACTGCAGACTTGGCGGTTGGCATGTATGTCAGCGGCCTGGATAGGCCGTGGCTGGATACTCCCTTCATGATCCAGGGCTTTTGTGTCGAGAGCGCCGACGAGATCGAGCGGGTGCGCAGCTACTGCCAGTATGTGTTCGTCGACATTACCAAGAGCCGCGACCAGGCCCACCCGCTACTCAAGGCCGCGCGCAGTAGTAATCGTGAGTCTATTCCGATCAAGGACATTTTTCCCGGGCGCCCACTCAGGGCCTACCCCAACACCGCCAGCGATTGGAAGGATGAAAGTGCCCAGGCCTGGGTAGTACTCGACTCCCTGGTAGACGACGTTAACAGCATTTTTGAGCAGGTCAGCGAAGGCGGCAGCCTCAATGTCATTCGCCTGAAGAAGTCGGTAGAGCCTGTGGTGGAGAGTATGAGCCGCAACCCGGATGCCTGTATCTGGCTGGCTCGCCTCAAACAACATGATCAGTACGCGTATCAGCATTCACTGAGTGCCGCGATCTGGGCTGTGGCGCTGGGCCGTCAGCTGGGGTTGCCACGGCGCGATCTCCGCTCCCTGGCCATTGGGTGCATGCTAATGGACGTCGGCAAGCTGCGGCTGGACCCTGTCCTGCTGACCTCTGACCGGTCTCTTTCTGAGGACGAGGCAGACAGCATGCGCGAGCATGTAGCCCACGGTATGCGCATCGTCAAAGATGGCGGGATGATGAATCAGGACGTGCTGGATATTGTAGCCCATCATCACGAGCGCCACGACGGCTCCGGCTATCCCAGGGGGCTCTCAGGGACCGAAATCCCAGCCTTTGCCCGCATCGCCGCCATCGTGGACACCTACGACGCGGTCACCAGTAATCGCAGCCACGCCTCCGCTATCTCGCCCTCAGATGCCATAAGAATGCTGTACCGGTCGCGCAATATCGACTTCCAGGCGGAACTGGTTGAGGTCTTCATTCAGTCGGTGGGTATCTACCCGGCGGGCACCATTGTCGAGCTGACAACGGGAGAAGTCGGCGTTGTGGTGTCGGAGTATCGCACCAGGCGCCTCAAGCCCAAGATAATGATGGTGTTGGACTCACGAAAATATCGTCTGCAGGAGCCGATGTTGGTCGATCTCAGCGCAGAGGACCCAGACTCGGGGCAACCTCCTCTGGCTATTGCCAGAAGCCTCCAACCCGGCGCCCACGACATAGACCTGTCGGAACTGGAAGTCTAGACACACTCCCGGTTAGCCGTACCCCCTATCGGGCGGCAAGCTCGATCATACTGCGGGCTACCGCAATGGATTTTTGGTAGCTTTCAATGCCGACATACTCGTCTGTACCATGGATGGACGTTATCTGACTTGTCGCCATCTCCACGCCATGAAAACGGTACTGATTATCTGCCAGGTCGACGTAGTGACGCGTGTCTGTGGTGGCCGGCATCAACGACGGCACCACAATTGCCGCGGGATAAACACTCGCTACCGCCGCCTCGATGATGGCAAAGCCTCCACCCTTATAATCGGCAACCCCGGGGATGTTATCCCACATGTCATAGCTTATTTCGACCAGGGGGTCGTCAATCAGCTCCTTCACATAATCGACCACCATTGCCGGAGTATCTCCGGGTAATAAACGAAAATTCACCAGGGCTTCGGCACTTTGGGGTACAACATTCTCCTTGATGCCGGCGTTGATCATGGTTAGCGCTGTAGTCGTGCGCACAAAAGGCATGGTGGCCCGGTCTCCTGCCATACGGCGCGCCACCAGACCGTCGGTCAACCACAGATTGTTGAAAGCAAAACGCTCTGGCTGTCCAAGGTGAGGCGCCAGGGTCTCCAACATCGCCGCTACCGGCAGCACCAGGCGCGGGGGAAACGGGTTGGCCTCAATGCGGGCAAGTGCGTTCGCCAGGCGGCCTATAGTGCTCACAGCGGGCGGGTTGGAGGAGTGCCCACCCTCGCCACTAGCCCGCAGAGTAAGTGTGAGATAGCCCTTCTCCGCAATATTCACCAGGGCCATGACTTTACCCTCGATCAATGGATTGTCCGACACCAGCATCCCGCCCTCGTCCACCATCCAGGTGAAGTGCAGACCCAACTCACGCATACGCGCGGCAAGTCCGGTCGCGCCGTCTCTGCCACTGATCTCCTCGTCGTGACCGAAGGCAAAGACCAGGGTTCGCTGCGGTGAAAAGCCCGCGGCAAGTAACTGCTCTACAGCCTCAAGCAATCCCATTACCCCCACCTTGTCATCCAGTGTTCCACGCCCGTAAATACGCCCATCGGCTACCACACCGTCAAATGCGGGATACTGCCAGTCCTGCTCTGTGCCGGGTTCCACCGGCACCACGTCCATATGCGCGGTAAACAATACCGGCGGCAGCGATGTATCGGCACCTGGCCAGCGCAAAAGCAGACTGTAGCCACTCACTGTCTCCACTTTTAATGTGGAAAAAACCCGGGGGAAGGACTCCTGCAGGTAGCGCCTGAAGGCTTCGAACTCGGCATAATCTATCTGCTCCCGGTCCTGGTAGCTGATGGTCTTGAAGCGCACCGCCATCCCCAGGCGCTCGGCGGGTGAGGCCGCAACACCGCCAATACAAAATGCGAACAGTACTGTCCACAAGCGAATACTTAAACGGCGTGACATTAATTTACTCCGAAAGAGCGGATGGCTGAACCTACAATTGACGCGGAAACAAACTGTATTCGATCCGGCCACAACCTTGCCGTATGTCCCGCCAGTGGTCAATACGCAGAACCAGTTCGAGGTATCCTGCAGTCGGCAGGTTTGCAAGCCCCTCATCCGCTACCAGCGCATTGGCGAGATCGGTCAACGCAGGGTTGTGGCCTATAACAAAAATTTCCGAGTGTACATCATCCCGCTCCTGCAACCACGCAAACAGATCATCGGCTGCAAAGGTATACAGCGCTTCATCAGTAATATGATCCAGCTGACGCAGCGCAGGCCAGCCGTCGCACAAACCGCCCAACGTAAGTTGGGCTCGCCGCGCAGGACTCACTAAAATTTCCAGCGCTGACATGCGGCTCGCCAATGCTTCTCCGATACGCGGCGCATCCCGCTTGCCACGCTTATTCAGGCCGCGCTCTCGGTCTGACAGTTCGGGATGATTCCAGGAGGATTTAGCGTGACGCAACAGGTGTAACGTTTTCATTGGGAATACTCTGCCGAAGTCTATACTGAATTGTAGTGCAATTGTTGAAACAGAGCCGGGCGGCTACTGGTCAAAAATTAATCAGTGACTGCAATTTTCAATCAGCTTCTTGCGTTTGGTTTTCAACCTCGCTAGAGTCGGAAGCGTTCAATGTGGTAGCTGTACCAGGTCGATGTACTTACCCAAGTGATTGGTAGTATGGGCAAGTGACCTCCATGAAGGCCTTCGGGATCAATGGAGTTCCAATGCTGAGACGCAGAACGCTAGCGCCGTATAAGCGACAGATCGCCCTGAGCGAACTGCCCGGACCTCCTTTGTTTTCTGAAACACCCCCGGCACGCTTCACCCTCCAGCAATGGGGAAACGCCATTTGAACGAGGCGGTGACATCACTGTGGCCCTTCGTGGTCTATTTCATAGCAGTACTGCTGCTGGTCGCCACCATGCTGGGGCTGTCCTATGTACTGGGACAGCGCCGCGCCAACAAAGCGACCAACATGCCCTTCGAATCCGGTGTACTTTCCGTGGGTTCGCCACAAATACACATGGCGGTAGAATTTTACCTGGTTGCCATTTTCTTCGTTATTTTTGACCTGGAAACCGTCTTCATTTTCGCCTGGGCCGTGGCTTTTTTTGAGCTCGGGTGGGAGGGCTTTCTGGCAGTGATTGTATTTGTATTCATACTGGGCGTCGCACTCATCTACGAGCTGAGCACAGGCGCATTGGACTGGGGCCTGAAAACACGCACTGGCAAAGCCCAGGATATGCCACACCCGGAGGTAGAGGCCTGATGGAATGGAGCCTGAGCAAACCCGGCGATGTCATCGCCAGCTCCCCGGGAGGCAGCCAGGAGAGCATTGAAGAGCAGATCAAGCGCAATGTATTTTTTGCGCGCCTGGAGGACCTCATCGCCTGGGGTAGGGCGCACTCATTGTGGCCCTTCAATTTCGGACTGTCCTGCTGCTACGTGGAAATGGCCACCTCCTTTACCAGCCGTCACGATATCGCCCGCTTTGGCTCAGAAGTTATCCGCGCCACCCCGCGGCAGGCGGACCTGATGGTGATATCGGGAACCGTATTTCGCAAAATGGCGCCGGTAGTCCAACACCTGTACGACCAGTTACTCGAGCCACGCTGGATAATTTCCATGGGCTCCTGCGCCAACTCGGGAGGCATGTACGATATTTACAGCGTGGTACAGGGTGTCGACAAATTCATCCCAGTAGATGTCTATGTGCCCGGATGCCCTCCGCGACCTGAGGCCCTGATGCAAGGCCTGATGATGTTACAGGATGCTATAGAACAAGAGCGCCGCCCACTGAGTTGGGTGGCGGGAGACCAGAGTATTCGCAAGCCGAAATTTCCCGCCCGGCGCGACCAGTTAAAAGAGGGAAGAAATCAGGCAACGGAGTTGCGCAGCCCCGACGAAGTTTAGCCCCTTGGGCTGCTAAAAATAACAAGCGCGGTCAGTCGTTAAAGACACGGCAAGCGCGGAGGACGGCATGCAGCAAGCGCAAGCTATGAGCACCAGTACGACAGTGGACGACCTGCTCGCCCGCTTCGGTGCGCCGGCATTTACGCTGCAGTCAACACCGGATAACACCCCCACCTTCTGGGTAGACCGAAGTCAGATTCTGGAAGTGCTGGTCTACCTCAAGCGGCGTTTTCCCATGTTGCTGGACCTGTTTGGCATGGACGAGCGACTGCGTGAGCACAAACCCGATGGCGCCGCAGATTTCACTGTGGTTTACCACTTGCTCAATATTGCTGACCGCGAAGAAATTCGGCTCAAGGTCGCGATGACAGACGCAGATTGCAATGTGCCCTCGGCCTCTCGCATCTGGCCCAATGCCAACTGGTATGAGCGCGAGGCCTGGGACATGTACGGTATAGGCTTCACCGGGCACCCCAACCTGCGTCGCATCCTGTTGCCACCCACCTGGGAGGGGCATGCCCTGCGCAAGGACCATCCCGCCCGTGCCACCGAGATGGAGCCCTTCAGTCTCGACCAGGAGAAGCAGGACGCAGAACAGGAGGCGCTGCTGTTCAGGCCCGAAGAGTGGGGTATGGCGCGCGAAACGGAAGACAGCGAGTTCATGTTCCTCAACCTTGGACCGAATCACCCTTCTGTGCACGGTGTATTTCGCATTGCCCTGCAACTGGACGGTGAGGTAGTGGTCGACGCAGTGCCCGATATTGGCTACCACCATCGCGGTGCCGAGAAGATGGCCGAGCGCCAGACCTGGCACTCCTTCATCCCGTATACCGACCGTATCGACTACCTCGGCGGCGTGATGAATAACATGGCCTATGTGATGTCGGTGGAAACGCTGGCGGGTATCAAAGTGCCGGACCGCGCAAGAGTTATTCGCATTATGCTGGCGGAGCTATTCCGTATTTCCAGCCATCTGGTGTTCTACGGCACATTCGCCCAGGACGTGGGCCAGATGTCGCCGGTGTTTTATATGTTTGCCGACCGCGAAAGACTGTTCGGCATCATCGAAGCCATTACCGGCGGGCGCATGCACCCGGCCTGGTTCCGTATAGGCGGCGTGGCCCAGGATCTCCCCCGGGGATGGGATCGGCTGGTGCGTGAATTTATCGACAGCATGCCGGCACGGCTGGACCAATACCAGGTCATGGCCATGGACAACAGCATACTCAAACAGCGCACCGTAGACATCGGCAGCTACAGCACACAGGAGGCACTGGAGTGGGGAATTACCGGCGCGTCACTGCGCGCCACCGGTATGGACTTCGACTTGCGCCGCGACCGTCCCTACGGTGGCTACGATCAGTTTGAGTTTGAGGTACCACTGGGCCACAAGGGCGATTCCTATGATCGCGCGGTTGTGCGAATCGAGGAGATACGCCAGAGCCTGCGCATAGTTCGCCAGTGCCTGGACAATATGCCGGAGGGGCCTTACAAGAGCGATAACAAGCTGACCACGCCACCGCCAAAAGAGCGCACACTGCAGGATATCGAAACACTGATTCACCACTTCCTCAACATGAGCTGGGGAACAGTGATTCCCGCGGGAGAGGCCTCCTTTCCTATCGAAGCGACCAAGGGCATTAACAACTACCACCTGGTGAGTGACGGCGGCACCACGTCCTACCGCACGCGCATACGCACACCCTCTTTCCCGGCGCTGCAGCAGATACCGCTGATCAGTCGGGGGCTGATGATTCCGGATCTGATCGCAATCATTGCCAGCATTGACTTCGTGATGGCGGACGTGGACCGGTGATGGCATGAGCGATTCACGAGTCGAAGTATTAATCCCCGCACTCAGCGAGATCGAACTGGCCGAGATCGACGCCGAGATCTCCCACGTGCCCTATCGCTCGGCGGTGGCTATCGACGCATTGAAAATCGTACAGTCGCATCGCGGCTGGATTTCCGACGAAAGCCTACGTGCCATCGCCAGATACCTGCAGATGTCGCCGGATGAACTGGATGGTATCGCGACCTTCTACAACCTGATCTACCGCGAGCCGGTGGGCGACAAGGTCATACTCCTGTGTAACAGCATCAGTTGCTGGATCAAGGGCTGCGACTCATTGCAGCGAAAGATTAGTGAGCAACTGGGCGTGGGTCTCGGGGAGACCACTGCCGACAACCGCTATACACTGTTACCGGTAACCTGTCTGGGCGCCTGCGACAAGGCGCCGGTGCTGATGATAGGTGACGAGTTATTCGAGGATGTGGACGGCGAAGCCCTGCAACACATGTTCGACAAAAGTGGAGGTGGCGAATGAGTCTGGATCTGCCGCTAACCCGCAACATACGCCAGGATCGTTCACCCACCGATTTTGCCAGCTACGAAGCCAATGGCGGTTATCTGGGCCTGCGCGCGGCGGTCGGTAAACTTACGCCGGCAGAGTGTTTACAAATCATCAAGGATTCCAACCTGCGCGGCCGCGGCGGCGCGGGTTTCCCCACCGGCATGAAGTGGAGCTTCGTGCCAATGGACAATCCCGATAACGGCCACAAGTACCTGATCTGTAATGCCGATGAAATGGAGCCGGGAACTTTCAAGGACCGGCTGCTGCTGGAGTGCGACCCGCACCAGCTGATTGAAGGCATGATTTGCTCCGCCTACACCATACAGGCGGATGTGGCCTACATCTTTATTCGCGCGGAGTATCACAAGGCAACGAAGTTGTTGCGGGAGGCAATAGCAGCCTGTTACGACAAGGGCTACCTGGGCAAGAACATTCTGGACTCGGGTTACAACCTCGACATGCAGGTGCACTCAAGCGCGGGCCGCTACATTTGCGGCGAGGAGACTGCCCTGATCAGTTCGCTCGAAGGCAAACGCGCCAACCCCCGCGCGAAACCGCCTTTTCCACAAGTCAGCGGATTATGGGGCCGACCCACCATCGTCAACAATGTCGAAACCCTCTGCAATATTCACCACATCATTAACCGCGGCGCCGATTGGTTCCAGGCCCTGGGCCTCACTGAGGATGCCGGCACCAAACTCTACGGGGTTAGCGGCCGGGTGAAAAATCCGGGCTGCTGGGAGTTACCTATCGGAACCCCTATCCGGGAGATTATCGAACAGCATGCCGGTGGTATGGAGGACGGCTACCAGCTGCGCGGCTTCCTGCCCGGTGGCGGCTCTACCGATTTTCTCACCACGGAGCACCTGGACCTGGCCATGGACTACAACACCATCGGCAAGGCGGGCAGTCGCATGGGCACCGGCACCATGATCATCCTCGACGACAAGACCTGCCCCGTGGGTTTTGTGAAAAACCTTATGGAGTTTTTCGCCAGAGAATCCTGCGGGTTCTGTACCCCCTGCCGGGATGGTCTGCCATGGTCTGCTCAGGTACTGGACGATATTGAAAGCGGGCACGGCAGGTCGGAGGATATGGATACGCTGGCCCGTCAGGTTGATTACATAGGTGCCATCGGCAATACCCACTGTGCACTGGCACCCGGGGCGATGGAACCTCTGCAAAGTGCGATGAAATACTTCCGTGAGGATTTCGAACGCCATATTAGTGGCGGCGCATGCCCCTGGTGCGACAGGGGGGCACACTGATGCCAAAAATCACCATAGACGACATCGAGTACGAGGTAGAGGCCGGTAGAAACCTGCTGGAAAGTTGTCTGGCTCTGGGTCTGGACCTGCCCTATTTCTGCTGGCACCCCGCTATGGGCTCCATCGGCGCATGCCGCCAGTGCGCCGTGGTGCAATACCAGAACGCCGAAGATACCCGCGGACGTATCATGATGGCCTGTATGACGCCGGTCACCGACGGCGCTATATTCTCCCTGGCAGGCGACAAGGCACAGCATTTCCGCGAGGCCATCGTCGAATCACTGATGCTCAATCACCCCCATGATTGTCCGGTCTGCGCCGAAGGCGGCGAATGCCACCTGCAGGACATGACAGTGATGGTGGGGCACCGGGACCGTCACTACCGCGGGCGCAAAAACACCCATCGCAATCAGTATCTCGGGCCGCTGATCAACCACGAGATGAATCGCTGTATTGCCTGCTATCGCTGCACACGATATTACCGCGATTATGCTGGCGGCACGGACCTGGCAGCCATGGCGGCGCATGACCATGTTTATTTTGGGCGCCACGAAGAAGGCGTGTTACAAAGTGAATTTGCGGGCAACCTGGTAGAGGTTTGCCCTACAGGCGTGTTTACCGACAAGCCCCTGGTACACGACTACACGCGAAAATGGGATTTGCAGTCCGCGCCCTCGGTGTGTACTGCTTGCGCGGTGGGCTGTAACACCATGCCAGGGGAACGGTACGGTCGGCTCAAGCGCGTACACAACCGCTACAACAACGAAGTGAACGGCTATTTCCTCTGCGACCGCGGACGTTTCGGTGCCGGCTTTGTCAACAGTAAACGTGCGCTGAAGTATGCCGGCTTACGCCAGGAGGATGGTCGCTACCAGGCACTCGATCACCACGACGCACTGTTGCGGCTGTCCCAGAGCTGCGTTTCCGGGAAAGTGGCAGCGGTTGGCTCACCTCGTACTTCGGTGGAGGCAAATTACCTGTTGCGGGAGTTGGTGGGTGCAGACAACTTCGCTCCAGGTTTCAGTGACAGCGAACAGCTGCTGGTGCAGTTGGCGCTGCACCTGCAGCAGGACACTGCGGCGGTTGTGCCCGACATCAAGACCATCGAATCAGCAGATGCAATCCTGATACTCGGTGAAGACGTTACCAATACCGCACCGCGTATCGCCCTGGCCTTGCGCCAGAGCGTGCGCAACAAGGCCTATGAACTGGCGGCAGATCTGAAGCTGGAAACCTGGCAAGACGCCGCTATTCGCAATCTGGCCCAGGAGCAGCGCAGCCCGATGTTTATCGCCGCGGTGGCGAACACACCTCTGGACGATGTTGCAAAGCAGCGGTTCAGCCTTGCACCGCAGGATATCGCCGCGCTGGGACAGGCGGTGGCCACGGAACTGTCCGCGAGCAACAGTGCGACCTCACGGCGCCCGGAGGTTGCTGATATAACCGCTGCGTTGGCCAGGGCCAAACGCCCTCTTATCATCGCCGGCACAGGTTGCGGCAACGCAGACATTCTGCATGCGGCAGCGGCAGTGGCGAATGCCCTGTGCGATACCGGACAGCAGGCCATGTTGTGCCTGTGTGTACCAGAGGCCAACAGTCTTGGGCAGGCCATGCTGGTGGAACCGGACGCACCCAACCTGAGCGCATTGCGACAACGCGCGACAGCGGGAGAATTCGAGACCCTTATCGTGTTGGAAAACGATCTGTTCCGGCGCGGCACACGGGCGCAGATACAAGAATTACTGGCGAGCTTTGCCGAGGTGATTGTGCTCGACGGGCTGGATAACGACACAACGTCAGCCGCTGATCTTGTGCTTCCGGCCGCCAATTTTGCTGAAAGCGAGGGGACATTGGTCAGCCTTGAAGGTCGCGCACAGCGCTACTACCCCGTATTCCAGCCTCGGGAGGAGCGGCGCCCATCATGGGTCTGGCTGCTGGCCTGCATGAAAGAGCTCGAGCGCAACGAAGCAAAGCCTCTTCATCACTTCGACGATATCACCAGGGACTGTGCGGCAAAAATTCCCGGACTGGCGGGCATTACTGCGGCGGCACCGGACCTGCACTACCGCAACCTTGGGGTCAAAATTCCCCGCCAACCGCCGCGTTATAGCGGGCGCACTGCCATGCGCGCGAATCTGTCAGTACACGAACCCAAGCAGCGGGAGGACGAGGAAACCCCTTTCGCTTTTACCATGGAGGGCCTTAATCGTGCGCAGCCTGGTGCGTTGCTGCCCTGGGTATGGTCGCCGGGCTGGAACTCCAACCAGTCGGTGCAGAAATTCCAGAGCCACCCCGGTGGTGCCCTGAAGGGCGGCACCGCGGGAGTTCGATTGTTGAACGCCGGCAGTCATGGAAAAATCGAGTCGTCATTTAACTACAGCGGCACAGGGGCGAGTGCCCAACAAACGTCGCTGACAGGACACTGGCTGCTGGTGCCGCGACAGCGGATATTCGGCAGCGACGAGCTGAGCGCCCTGAGTCCCGCCATAGCCGAACTGACGGAATCTGGCTTTATCGAAATCAACAGGGCCGATGCGACTACCCTGGGTGTATCACACGGCGATGGACTACACATAGGCGATGGCTTGGCCACACTGGAGGTGCGCGTCAACGATACGGTTGCCCCAGGTTGCGCAGGTTACAGCGCCGGCCTCGCGGGTACCGATAACCTCGCCCCGGGGCTGCCGGTGATACTCAGCAAGGCCGACAGCTGGCGTCGTCGCCCGGAAGTCATTGCCAGAGAGCACAGAACCGGGCCGGGGGCCACCCATGTCTGAGTTGGATACCATTGGTTTCGGCCTGCTGATTATTGCCGCAGCAGTAGGGGGCGCTGCGGTTCTCACCTGGTTTGAACGGCGTCTGCTGGGCGTGTGGCAGGACCGCTATGGACCAAACCGCCTGGGGCCCTTCGGCATCCTGCAGGTGGCTGCCGATATGATCAAGTTATTGACCAAACACGATTGGGTACCCCCTTTTGCTGATCGGGCAGTGTTTGTGTTCGCCCCCACAGCTATCGTGGTGGCCATGTTGCTGGGGTTCGCCGTTGTACCCTTTGGCCCGGAGCTATACGTTCTCGACATCAACATCGGCCTGCTGTTCTTTCTCGGCATGACGTCACTTGCGGTATACAGCGTAATGCTGGCCGGCCTGGCATCCAACAACAAGTACGCCCTGCTGGGAGGCCTGCGCAGCGCCGCCCAGATGGTTAGCTACGAAGTATTTATGGGCCTTTCGCTGATGGGTGTCGTCATGCTGACAGGCAGCTTCAGCCTGCGCGCGATTGTTGAGGCGCAGCGGGATATCTGGTTCTGTATCCCGCAGTTTCTCGGTTTGTTTACCTTCCTGATCGCGGGTATTGCCGAGAGCCACCGCCTGCCCTTTGATTTACCTGAGGCGGAACACGAACTCACTGCGGGATTTCATACCGAGTACGGCGGCATGAAATTCGCCATGTTCATGCTTGGCGAGTACCTGGGGCTGCTGTTGATTTGCTGCATGATTGCCACCCTGTTCTTCGGTGGCTGGCTGGGGCCATGGCTGCCACCGGTTGTGTGGTTTTTCCTGAAAGTCTTCATACTCATCTGTTTCTTCATTTTGTTGCGCGCTGCTATTCCGCGGCCGCGCTACGACCAGTTGATGGCACTGGGCTGGAAAGTAATGCTGCCGCTTACCCTGCTGAACCTGGTAGCAACAGGCGCTATAGCCCTGTGGATGAGGGGAGCATGACATGCTGAAATCTCTCACCAGCCAACTGCGCACAATCTGGACAATTCTGCAGCACACCTTTACCAAGGCAGAGACGGTTCAGTATCCGGAGGAGAAGCCCTACCTGGCCCCGCGTTATCGCGGGCGCATCGTGCTCACCAAGGACCCCGACGGCGAGGAACGTTGTGTTGCCTGTAATCTTTGCGCCGTGGCTTGTCCGGTAGACTGCATTGCGCTACAGCAAGGCGTTAAGGAAGACGGGCGCTGGTACCCGGAATTTTTCCGTATCAATTTTTCCCGCTGCATCATGTGCGGTATGTGCGAGGAGGCCTGCCCCACCAACGCGATACAGCTCACACCGGATTTCGAGATGTGCGAGTACGATCGCAGTAATATGGTCTACGAAAAGGAACACCTGCAAATAGAAGGTACCGGCAAATATCACACCTATAATTTCTATAAGGTGGCGGGCCTATCCATAGACGGCAAAGACAAAGGCCAGGCCCAGCACGAATCCCCGCCCATCGATGTTAAGAGTCTGCTGCCATGATGGAGGCACTTTTCTATATCGCTTCCGCAGTCGCTCTGCTGGCTACAGGCCTTGCACTTACCCGCGCCAATGCCGCCCATGCCCTGATCTACCTGATCGTGTCACTGCTTGCAGTCGCCGTGTTGTTTTTCCTGATGGGCGCACCTTTCGCCGCGGCACTGGAGATTGTGATTTACGCGGGCGCGATCATGGTGTTGTTCGTTTTTGTCATCATGATGCTCAACGTGGGGCAGTCAGGTATCGCACAGGAAAGGGAGTGGCTCAACGCGCGCAACTGGATTGTCCCGGGGGTTATGGCGGCGCTACTGTTGCTGGAGCTCTTCCTGGCACTGCAGCATGCGCCCGCCGTGACCAGCGGTACCATGGTCAGCCCGAAAGACGTGGGGCTCACCCTGTTTGGTCCCTACGTGCTGGCGGTGGAAATCGCCTCGATGCTGTTGTTGTCCGGACTGGTCGGCGCCTATCACCTGGGCCGGCGTTTTATCATACGACGGGAGCGCAAGCGCTAATGGGCGGCTTACAGATCCCTATGGAGCACGTGCTGGTGCTCGCTGGGTTACTGTTCAGCTGCGGCCTGCTGGGCCTGATGTTGAGGCGCAATATCATTTTTATGCTGATGTCACTGGAAGTCATGCTCAATGCCTCTGCGCTGGCCTTTGTGGCTGCGGGTGCCCGGTGGGGCCAGGCCGATGGCCAGATTATTTTCCTCCTCATTCTCTCCGTCGCAGCCGCAGAAGTCGCCGTGGGCCTTGGCCTGGTACTGCAAATTCAGCGCCGCTTTAAAACCCTGGACATGGACCAGGCCAGGAGGTTGCGTGGCTAGTGTCGCACTCATTCCGTTGCTGCCGCTGGCCAGTGCCATTCTGCTGTTGCTTAGCGCGGGAAAGATGCCAAGGCATATCACCGCCATACTCGGCGCCGGCTCAGTGGGGCTGTCTGCCGTATGTGTTGCCCTGCTGGCGCGCGCATTCCTGGCGGACGGCGACATTGTACAAGTGACACTCTGGACCTGGATGGCCGTCGGTGATTTTACTCCGCGTATCGCGTTCTACATCGACGGTTTGACCATTGTCATGATGTCGGTGATCACTGGTGTCGGTTTTCTTATCCACCTCTACTCCATCGAGTTCATGTGGGATGACGAGTCGATCTGCCGGTACTTCGCCTACATGAACCTGTTCGTGGCCGCCATGCTGTTGCTGGTAATGGCTGACAACCTGTTGCTGCTCTACCTGGGCTGGGAAGGCGTCGGATTGTGCTCCTATCTGCTGGTGGGTTTCTGGTACCGCGACCCGAATAACGGCAAGGCTGCCCGCAAGGCCTTCGTGGTTACCCGCGTTGGCGATACTGCCATGATACTCGGGCTACTCTTGTTGTTTACCGAGCTCGGCACTCTGGATATACAACCGCTGATGGCGGCGGCCAACAGCCAGTGGCAGATCGGCGATACCTTACCCATACTGGCTACCGCGCTGCTGTTAGGGGGGGCGGTCGGCAAGTCCGCGCAACTCCCCCTGCATACCTGGCTACCGGATGCGATGGCAGGCCCTACCCCGGTTAGCGCACTGATACATGCGGCCACCATGGTCACTGCCGGGGTTTACCTCATTGCCCGCACCTATGAACTGTTTTTGTTGGCTCCCCCGACCCAGCTGGCGGTCGCCTGGATTGGCCTCGCCACTTTATTACTGGCGGCTTTCGCGGCAGTGGCACAGAATGACATCAAGCGCATACTGGCTTACTCCACCATCAGCCAGATCGGTTATATGTTCCTGGCCCTGGGGGTCGGCGCCTATGCCTCTGGTATTTTTCATCTGGTAACCCACGCATTCTTCAAGGCTCTGTTGTTCCTCGCGGCAGGCGCCGTCATCCACTGCCTGCATCACGAGCACAACATCTTCCGCATGGGCGGCCTGCGAACGCGGCTACCTGTGGTGTTCTGGAGCTTCCTGATAGGCTCTGCAGCACTGGCAGCACTGCCGTTCAGCTCCGGGTTTTACAGTAAGGACGCCATTCTGCTATCCGCTTGGGAGCTACCGGGTATCGGTCACTGGCTATGGGCCGGTGGCTTGCTGGGAGCGCTACTCACCGGTATTTACAGTTTTCGGTTGGTATTTGTCGTGTTCTTTGGCGAGGCCCACAGTGAACCGGACCGACAGCCGGGCTGGAAAATGTCTGTCCCCCTGGTGTTGCTCTGTATCCTCGCCCTGTCCGGTGGCATGTTGGTACTGCCCCTGGCACAGGTGTTTCCTGCTGCAGCTCCCCACGGGGCCAGCCATATTATTGAATACATCGCCATTGGCACGCCACTGCTCGGCTTGTTGCTGGCCTACATGATCTTCCTGGGGCATCAGCTGCCCGCAGACAAACTCGTATCGTCGGCCAGCGCCCGGGGTATGCGCAACTTTTTCCAGGCTGGCTGGCGTGTGGACCAGCTCTATGACGCCCTTTTGGTGCGGCCCTTTACTGCCCTGTCTCACTGGTGGCGCGATGAGCCTGTCGATCGCATCTACAACGGTGTGGTCACCCTCAGCCAATGGGCCCACCACAAACTCACTGCTAGCCAGACAGGCGAACTGCGCTGGTATGCCACCACTATGGTATTCGGTCTCGTGCTGTTGTTGGCCATCGTGTTGAGGAACGCCACATGAGTATGGCGGTACTGATCCTGCTGTTACTGGCCGGCGGTGTGCTGGCATGGCAGAGCGAGCGAATCAATCCGAACCTGCCACGGTGGGTTGCTCTCGGTTCCGTCGTCGGATCACTTGTATTCCTGCTCCTGAACGTCCCTGCAGATCAGCCCGTGCACTTGCCGAACCCCGGCAACCCGAACGACTGGATGCTCTACCTGAAAATAGAATGGATTCCTCGCTTTGGTATCGCCTTCGAACTGGCGATGGACGGTCTCAGTCTGCTGCTTGTCGTGCTAACCCTGTTGTTGGGCCTGGTCGCCATTGCCTCCTCCTGGTCAGAGATAGATTTCAAACCCGGGCTGTTCCAGGCCAACCTGGTATGGACGCTCGCGGGAGTGTGCGGCGTGTTCCTCGCCGTCGACCTGTTCCTGTTTTTCCTGTTCTGGGAAGTCATGCTAATCCCCATGTACCTGCTGATTGCTATCTGGGGGCACGAAAACAAGACCTACGCGGCAATGAAATTTTTCATCTTCACCCAGGCTTCAGGCCTGCTCATGCTGGTGGCAATCGTAGTACTGGCCTGGCAGGGCCTGGCAAGCACGGGCCAGCTCAGCTTCAGCTATCTCGACTTGCTGGGCCTGGAGCTCGACCCGCGACTGGGTTACTGGACTATGCTGGGCTTCTTCCTGGCCTTCACCGTGAAGTTACCGGCGTTTCCTTTCCACACCTGGCTACCGGATGCACACACCCAGGCGCCTACTGCCGGCAGCGTACTGCTGGCAGGCATTTTATTGAAGACCGGCGCCTATGGGCTGCTGCGTTTTTGCATCCCACTGTTCCCAGAGGCTTCCATGGAGTTCGCCCCTATCGCCATGGGCCTGGGTGCGGCCGGGATAATCTACGGTGCAATACTTGCCTTTGCCCAGAGTGACTTCAAACGCCTGGTAGCCTACTCCAGCGTCAGTCATATGGGTTTTGTACTACTCGGCCTTTACGCCTGGAACCAACTGGCGCTGCAGGGTGCGGTCATGCAGATGATCGCACACGGAGTAAGCACGGCAGCGCTGTTTATGATGGCGGGTGCACTGCAGCATCGTTTGCACACCCGCGACATGCGGCGCATGGGTGGGCTCTGGCACCAGGCTCCGCGCATGGGTGCCTGCGCCATGTTTTTTGCGGTCGCTTCCCTGGGGCTTCCCGGGCTCGGAAATTTTGTCGCCGAATTTCTGGTATTACTGGGTCTGTTCGCAGTACAACCGTGGCTTGCGGTCATCGCCGCCCTGGGTCTGATCACCGCTGCCGTTTACTCATTGTGGATGATGCAACAGGCTTTTCAGGGTACCCCGGACGAGCAGCGAAAAATGCCGGATTTTGGCACCAGGGAAATGCTCTCCATGGCGGCAATGATGCTTGCCCTGATCTGGCTTGGCCTCTACCCGCAACCGGTTCTGGACCTGGCGCAACCCGTTCTGGATGGACTACAGCAGCTTGTTCCGGGTGCCAGCACAGTTGCCGCACTGGAAACACCGGCCACCGTCGCGGGAGGTGCCCTGTGAACCTCGTCGACTTCCAGGCCTTGCTGCCACTGATAGTGCTCGCCCTTGGCGCAACAGTACTCATGCTACAGATCGCCTGGGTCAGGGATGCTCCACTAACGGCAGCACTTGCTGCGCTGACGCTGGTACTGGCAGCATTGTCATGTGGCTTCGCGCAGGAGGTAGCGCCGCGGCAGGTTACGCCGCTGCTGATGGCAGACCGGTTTGCCTTCGTTTTCTGCGCCCTCTTCTGCCTGGCGGGAGCGGTTACCGCGCTGTTGTCTGCAGACTATGTCCGGCAGCATGGCGATCAGCCGGAGGAGTTTTTCCTGCTACTGGTTTTGGCAACCATGGGTGCTTGCGTGCTTGCCTATGCAGTGCATGTAGCAGGACTGATTCTGGGTTTGGAATTGCTTTCAGTATCGCTCTACGCCCTGATCGCTTACCCCAACAAATCCATTCTGCCGCTGGAGGCAGCGGCCAAGTACCTGGTGCTGTCAGGCGCCGCCTCCGCCACTGCGCTGTTCGGCTTCGCACTGCTGTATGCCGCCACTGGCACCATGGAATTCACGGCCCTGGGCCAGCAGCTGAGTATCACCAGCGCCAGCCAGAGCCTACTACTTGCTGCAGCTGTAATGATCTTTGCCGGCCTGGCGTTCAAGCTGTCTCTGGTACCGTTTCATCTGTGGACGCCAGATGTGTACGATGGCGCACCCGCCCCGGTTACCGGGTTCCTGGCTTCAGTAGCCAAAGCCGCTGTGTTTATTGTATTGCTACGGCTGTTCCTGGATGCGGACCTGTTCCGCTACCGTATCCTGGTAGAAGTGACTGGTCTGATCGCCATTCTCAGTATGCTCGCCGGGAACCTGCTGGCGCTGCTGCAGACCAATATCAAACGGATGCTCGCCTATTCCTCCATCGCCCACATCGGCTACCTGATGATTGTGTTTATGGTCTGCTTCGACCCGGTGAACCGGGCCCTGGCAGTAGAGGCAGCGATGTATTACCTGATCGCTTACACCGCGACAACCCTCGGTGCCTTCGGCCTACTGACACTGATCTGTGCTGACGATAGCGACCGGGAAAACATTCAGTTGCAGCAAATAAGCGGCCTGTTCTGGCGCCAGCCAGTGCTGGCCAGCCTGATGCTGGTGGCGCTGCTTTCGCTGGCGGGGATTCCTTTGACCGCTGGCTTTATCGCCAAATTTTACCTCGTTAGCGCCGCCGTGAGTGGCCACAACTGGGTGCTGCTATTTACCCTGGTGGTGGGCAGTAGCATCGGTATCTACTACTATCTTCGGGTAATCTATTACATGACGCGCAGGCCGGAAGAACACCCGGGAGTGCCTGAAACGAAAAGTGGCTGGCGTGGAAGTGCGCTATCGCTTGTGCTGATCGCCATCATTCTATGGCTCGGTATCGCGCCAGAATCACTTATGCATTATTTACAGTCTATACTTTAGCAACCCATCCGGGCAGGAGAACGCTATGCTTAAGTCGGTCAACCTAAGGGACTATATGATAACGAATCCGGTCAAGGTCAAACCGGATGACAATATTGCCGATGCCGTAAAGGTCATCATCGATAACAAGGTATCGGGGGTTTGCGTGGTCGATGCGGACGGTAATCTCTCGGGTATCCTGTCTGAGCTCGACTGCCTGCGGGCAACATTGGGGGCGATTTACAATGAGTCTGCTATTGGCCTGGTAAGCGAACATATGACGGCAGATAACCTGCTGGTAGCGCACCCGGACGAGAACATTCTCGATGTGGCCCAGGATATGCTGATCAAAAAACACCGCCGCCGGCCTGTGGTAGAAAATGGCCGGCTTATCGGCCAGATCACCTGCCGCCAGTTACTTTCGGCGGTCAAGACGTTCGGATAGCCTGTTGGCCTGTCGCTGGGCGGGTAGATACTCGCCCGGCAGCATTGGTCTTATCCGCCTCAACACAAAAGCCAATCATTTTCCAGATCGTAATGTCCTTCCTGCTGGCGCATAATGCCGCCTCCACGTAGCAACACACTTATATCATCCCGCAGGAATAGACCAATAAAGCCATGACCACAGCCATTTCCCAGCGCATCGCGGAGGAACTCTCCGTTCGTGTAGGCCAGGTAGACGCCGCAATCCAACTCCTCGATGAGGGCGCAACAGTGCCATTCATTGCACGCTACAGAAAAGAGGTTACCGGTGCACTGGATGACACCCAGATGCGACAACTGGAGGAGCGACTCTACTACCTGCGCGAAATGGAAGATCGCCGCAAGACCATTCTTGCCACCATAACGGATCAGGGTAAGCTCAGCGCCGACCTTGAGCAGGCGATAAAAAACGCCGATACCAAGAACCGCCTGGAAGACCTTTATCTCCCCTTCAAGCCCAAGCGGCGCAGCAAGGCGCTGATAGCCCGGGAGGCCGGGCTGGAACCTCTTGCGGATGCCCTGTTGGGGGACCCCACGCTTGACCCGGAAACAACAGCCTGCCTGTACATCAATGAATCCGTCGGCATTGCCGATACCAAGGCAGCCCTGGATGGCGCGCGGCAGATACTTATGGAGCGTTTTGCCGAGGACGCCGATTTGCTGGCCACCCTGCGCCAGTTCCTTGTAAGCCACGCGCTGCTTGCCAGCCGACTGATTGATGGCAAAGAGCAGGAAGGCGCCAAATTTCGCGACTATTTCGAGCATACAGAGGCACTGGCGAAGGTACCTTCCCATCGAGCCCTTGCCATGTTTCGCGCACGCAACGAGGGGATAATAAGCCTCAATCTGATAATGGACGCAGATGAGAAGCCTACCGACACACACGCTTGTGAAGCGATGGTCGCAGAACACTGGAAAATTGCTGATCAGCAGCGTGCCGCAGACCGGTGGCTGCTGGAGGCTGTGCGCTGGACCTGGCGAGTTAAACTCCTCACACACCTGCAAAGCGATTTGCTGGGGCAATTGCGCGAGCGGGCAGAAAAGGAAGCCATTCAGGTCTTTGCCGACAACCTGAAGGACCTGCTACTTGCCCCCCCGGCGGGACCCAAAGCTACCATCGGCCTCGACCCTGGTTTGCGCACTGGAGTAAAAGTCGCGGTAGTCGATAGAAACGGCAAGGTACTGGACCACGGCGCTATCTATCCTCACGAGCCACGCAAGCGTCTACAGGAGGCAGAGGCCACCTTGTTGCACATGATTCAGCAGCACAAGGTCGAGTTGATCGCCATAGGCAATGGCACCGCAGGACGGGAAACCGACAAGTTTGTGGGCGACCTGCTGCGCAGTCATCCGGAACTGAATGTCCGCAAGGCCATGGTAAACGAATCCGGCGCATCCATTTACTCCGCTTCGGAATTTGCTGCACGGGAATTTCCCGACCTGGATGTCACCATCCGCGGTGCAGTCTCCATCGCACGGCGCCTGCAGGACCCGCTGGCAGAGCTGGTGAAAATCGAACCCAAATCTATTGGCGTTGGCCAGTACCAACACGATGTCAGCCAACTGCAGCTGGCGCGGCAATTGGACAGCGTAGTAGAAGATTGTGTTAACGCGGTAGGGGTTGACGTCAACACCGCCTCAGTACCACTGCTGGCGCGGGTCTCCGGGTTAAACCAAACCATCGCCGGTAACATCGTTGCACTGCGGGACCAGCGCGGCAGCTTCGGCAATCGTCGCGCCATACTGGAGGTTTCCCGCTTTGGTGAAAAAACGTACGAACAGGCAGCCGGATTTCTACGGGTCATGGATGGCGACAATCCATTGGATGCCTCTGCGGTGCATCCAGAATCTTACCGGGTTGTGACTGCCATAGCCGATCGCCAGCAACGTGACCTCGGCAGTATTATTGGAGACACTACGTTCCTGCGCACATTAAACCCCGCCGACTATACGGATGAAAAAGTGGGGCTACCCACGGTAAAAGACATTATTGACGAACTTGCCAAGCCCGGCCGCGACCCGCGACCCGATTTCAAGATGGCGCAGTTCCAGGATGGCGTGGAGAAAATTTCCGATCTGTCCCCGGACATGGTTCTGGAAGGTACAGTGACCAATGTAACGGGCTTTGGTGCCTTTGTTGATATCGGAGTGCATCAGGATGGATTGGTGCATATTTCAGCCCTCGCAGATCGCTTCGTAAAGGACCCACGGGATGTCGTCAAGTCCGGCGATATCGTGCGCGTGAAAGTTATGGAAATAGATATACCGCGCAAACGGATAAGTCTGACCATGCGACTCTCAGATAAAGCTGAAGACGGTAATAATCATGGCGACAGAGCGCAAAAGCGTCAGCACAACACGAAACCGCAGCAGCGATCAAAGGAGCGGGTCGGGAAGGCTGCTCCTGCGGGTGCGTTTGCAGCGGCTTTCGCTGCTGCCAGCAAAAAGAACTAGTCTCGCAAAAGCATGTGACAGGGGCCGCTCACAGCAAGGGCAGTATTTACTGGGGAAAACCTTTCCAGTTTGTTGCCCACGCCGCAAACTCATCCCCGGGTAGCGGCCTCGAAACATAGTATCCCTGAACAAGATCACAGCCCAACGCACGCAGACTGTGCAGGCTCTCTTTATCCTCCACACCCTCGCCCACTACCTTCAACCCAAACTGGTGGGCGATATTAATAATAATTTTCACCAGCTCCATGTCCTGAGTATCCACCAGCATGGAGTCGACAAATGACTTGTCAATTTTGAGTTCTGTGGCGGGGATCTGCTTGAAATAGGAGAGGGAGGAATATCCTGTTCCGAAGTCATCAATAGAAATATTGATGCCCAGTTTATTCAACTTTAGCAGGTTGTCATATCCGGATTGCTTGTCCTCGATGAAAGCGCTCTCAGTGAGTTCCACAGTTAGCCTGCCCGGGATCACTCCCCAGATCGCTATCGCATCCTGTATAAGTGCTGGAAGGTCGGGGTCACCAGCTAGCGTCGCCGGGATATTCAATGCAAGACCAATATCCAGGGTGTCCTGCCACTCCCGTAACTGCCGCAGTGTCTTGTGAACCACCCATTTCGTCAATTCGTAGGACCGGCCAGCTGACTCAGCCCACTCCACTATCAACTCAGGGGAAACAAACTCGCCCTCCGGCGACTGCCAACGCAACAGCGCTTCGGCGCTGCGCAGGGTACCCGTTGCCAGTTCGACCTTTGGTTGGTAATGCAGCTCAAAGGCATTGTCCTGCAGGGCCTCTGTAAGGCTTTGTTCCAGCCGTCTTTGAAGGGGCTCGCTGCCATCTTCGGCAAGCACATCTTCTATTCGCAGAACGCCGCCCAATTTAACATGAGACAGGGAAGCTTCTGCCTGAGCCAGCATAGTCATGGCATCAAGATTACCCTTGCGATTGATCGCGAGGCCGATCTTCACGTCAACTCCTAGCACCTCGGTATCTTCACGCAATTCCGCCTCCAGAGACCGGTACACCCGGTTCATAGCTAGGGCTATGTAGGCAGGGTTACCAAGGTCCGGGAGGATAAACACGAAACGATGGCTGCCCAAGCGGAATACGGAGTCCGGTAGCTTACTGAGGTCCAGCAACTCACCGTAAGCGGCTTTTAACAACTGGTCACCCGCTTCGTAACCGTGAAAGTGGTTAATCCTTGCCAGGTTGGTAAGGTCTATTAGCATTAAGCCGAGATGAGTTTCCTCCCCCTTGGCCTCCTCAACCGCCTGACAAAGTCGCTGAATGAATTGTTCACGCTGAATAACCGGTAATTGATCCAACTGAGTTTACCCTCAGAGCTTGATGCCAGCCATATCGATACCGTAGGCCTCTGGCTCAAGGCTGCTGGCTATTTCAAGGGGTTTACCGTCGCTGGTTACTGTCTCACTCCGCAGATCTACCATTTTTACTTCGGTGGTAGGTTCTTTGTTGGCGTCTAACAGGACCATGACTTGCGGGCGCAGACGCCTTGTGCGGTATTCAGCTACTACAACAGCCACCTCGCCGGAGGACAGTTCAACCAGTGTGCCCGCCGGATATATGCCAACAGCCTGGATAAACTCTTCTACCAATTCAGCCTGAAAGTCGATGTCTCGCCACTCATACAGTTTTTTGATCGCCAGCGCCGGCGGAATGGCACGCGCGTAGCTACGATGACTGGTGATAGCGTCATAGCAATCAACTATTGCCGCAATGCGTGCATAAACAGGAATGGTATCCCCACTCAAACCACCAGGATAACCGGACCCATCATGACGTTCATGGTGGTGTGCGACCATGTCCAACACATCTCTATTCATCAGGCCACTCTCGGTAATCATCTTGACGCCCAATGACACGTGGCTGCGAACCTCCGCAAACTCTTCATCTGTGAGAGAACGTTCGGCACCAAGTAATTCGGGGTTAACTTGAAGTTTACCTATATCAAATAACAGCCCACCGATGGCCAGGGACCGCAAATCGGATTTAGGCAGTCCCAGCTGTCTCCCCAATGCTACCGCCCATATGGAAGCGCCAACCGAATGCTGATAAGTATACGTATCTTGCTGCTTCATCCGGGCCAGCCAAATGCAGGCATCAGGATTACGCGCAATGCTGTCTATCATCGGGTCGACAGACTTCTTGACCTTGACCACATCCAGGGCGCCACCATGGGACGCCTGGTCAAAGATGTGATCAACCGTCTCCGTGAGAGCATGCACAGCGGCTTTGGCTTTGGGAAATTCCTCAGTCCAGGTAGCACTGTCGGCGTAGACTTTTAGCTTGCGGCCCTGAAAAATCTGCTGGTTAGTCTTGCGTACGCGATTTGTAGCTCTGCGCTTGACAGCCCCCTCGTCCACTACACACTTTGCGCTATCTATGAATACATGCTTACAGTATTTCTGTATCCGGGCTATATCACTGGGCGTCTCGAGCAGGAAGCCCTGAACCGGAAAGGGCACCTCCAGCCACGGACGATCCAGGCCAGACACGTACATGCCCAGCTGGAGTTCTGATGTATTGACTTGAAGTATTTCCAACATTCTGGCGGCTCCAGTCGCTTCTGGTAGTGATCACCGCAAGCATAGCGTCTTATTGCCTAGCAGTTCCACCGATAAAGGACGAAACACTTCCCGCCAGCCTTGACCCCGGAATTAGAAACCGCATCAAGGTGCGCGCGACTCCCAACCATAATCACCTGTATCCAGGTAAAGCACCTCTGGCGGATTACCGGTGACGCGAGACAATATCCAGGGTTTGAGGTCCGCGAGTAACTGCGCATCGGAATACAGCAGTGGCAAAGTGACCAATACTGAATCACCAGCGGCATTTAAACGCACCAGATGCTCCGGACGACCCGGCGTCGCACTCACAGTCAGGGCTGTCCAATCTATGACTACACCATGCCGGCGCTGCCAGTGCAACTCCATCACCAGTGTCGCGGCCTCCTGCATCAGTTCTTCGCAAATCCCTCGCAGTATCGGCAGGTTTTCGCTGCTTTGAAAATGCAACTCAATACCATCATTCGAGCAAACTGGGCCGCTCTCAGTAAAAGTCCAGAGGGTATTCATGCGCATGGCGGACGCCGGAATTGGCTCGGGGTCATCTGCTGTGAAAGTCATACGCTGGCAATCATGGGAACTACAGAAGTCAGTCAACACGCGTAGCTCATAGGCAGCCTGTTGATCCGCTCGGGGATGCCCGAGAATCACAGCACGATCGGCCACGATGGTAGTCACTGGCCCCTGGGGATCGGTCCGCAGGACGACGGGGAAACCCTGCTCCACATCGTCGAGCACCAGCACCAACTGTTTCGCGTAAAGATCTACGGCCCGGGACCAATTAAGCAACTTGCTGCGCGCCACAGCTTTCTGGTGAGCGGCCTCGGCGCGGGCAAGATCCGACTCCGCCATATAAACTTCCGTCAGCTCAACAAGGGCCACTGCTGCAAAATCGGCGCGTTGTTCGAGTGAAGAGCCCTGCAGATATTGGACAGTACGCTGGAAACGGGACACAAGTTCCTCTTCCTGTGCGAGAGTTTCCTGAGATGAAACATTTATTGCACCCAACGAGGTGACAAGCGCTAAACTGCCTGCGGATAATGCCTTGCTCAAAATCATCTCTGGCAAACACTCTCCCGTAGCTGATCCATGGTGAGCTCGACCACCGGTGACGGCGAAGTGTCCACCGATATCTCACTCAGCCGGACTAACGCCAACCAGTCTTGCATGCCCCTCTTCAATTGCGCGACTACAGCTGAGACTCTTGATACCACGCGTGCCTGAAACACAGAAATCACCTCTGGGTTTTGTTGAAATTCCGGTCTTGCGCTTCTTGGCTCCGGTGCCAGTATCTCACCTTTAATGCTAAACCAAGCGCCACTCGCTACCACTTAAGCTTACGGTAAGCTGTGATTTTAACTATAGTCCTTATTAGCTACCCGCACGGAGTCGTGGTGTACTTGCACTGTATAGCTCTCCTGCTGGAGAACGCTTATTGTTCCGATTATTTCGAAGGTGGGCACTGGATGGAAAGCTTTGTAGAAATACTGCATACCCCGATTATCGTATTCGGTGAAACCAGCCTGGATTTGGCCCAACTACTATATGTGCTGCTCTTTACCATCCTGGGCGGGCTATTTGTCGTCGTGACCACTAAATTCCTACGCAACCGGCTGCACGCACGTGGCACCAACCCGGACATTATCCAATTATTGTCCCGAGCTTATCTTATTCTGGGCTTTGTCATTCTCGCTTTCATTATTCTCGACTTTTTACGAGTTCCGCTGGCCGCTTTTGCATTTATTTCTGGCGCGGTAGCGATTGGATTTGGTTTTGGCGCACAGAATATTATCAACAACTTCATCAGTGGCTGGATATTGATGTGGGAACGCCCCATCAAAATTGGCGATTTCCTGGAAATGGGTGAGGTAAAAGGTACAGTCGAATCCATTGATACCCGCTCCACTCGAATCCGTCGTGTCGATGGCATTCATCTGCTCGTTCCTAATAGCTACCTGCTTGAAAATACTGTGACCAACTGGACGCTGGTAGATCAATTGTTGCGCACCACTGTACGCATAGGTGTCGCCTATGGCTCCGACGTCAACCTGGTAACCGAGTTGCTGAAACAGGCAGCCGATGATCATCCAAAAGTGTTGGAGAAGCCCGGCAAAAACGTGATCTTTGAAGATTTTGGAGACAACGCCCTGGTATTCGATCTCAACATCTGGATCTATACCGCCACAGAAAGTGGCCTCAGGGGCATACGCAGCGATCTCCGTTACAGTATCGATCGCCTATTCGCGGAGGCCGGAATCGTTATTGCCTTCCCGCAAAGGGACGTACATGTGGATGGAGAAATTTTTGTGCGGTCTGATGGGGGGGTAGGCTAAGGGCGCTGCGTTGTTGTTAGTGTGACCTACTACAGGTCGCAAGCGGTGCTTGCGCTCCCTGCGGAACAGGCT